>WNGM01000956.1_pt1 | contig 41437 bp, 33 predicted proteins | sample 5400571 | NCBI WGS metagenome assembly WNGM01 (sample SAMN13153378, study PRJNA577476) | soil metagenome | isolation source: 100 cm soil or saprolite under Garry oak tree replicate 2 | place: USA:California | collected 2016-06-15 | reverse complement strand
ACCGTAATAGTCGTTCGTGCCTCCGCCGACAAAATCTTGGCTGTAAATGATGCGGAGCTTGCCGCCGCTTCCAGTGGTGCCATACAGGTCGGAATGGTAGGTGATGCCGCTGTCAATCACCGCGACGCCTATTCCCGTGCCATCCCAGCCGGCTTGCCAGGCGGCCTGTGCATTCACCGCTGCTGCGGTTTGGTCGAGCGCGCCGCTCAATCGGCGGTCGGGCGAGATATAAGTCACATCGGGATCGTCCGCCAGGGCATCCAGGGACTCAACCGGAACGGAATAATGGGCACCATTGATGAAGTCCAGCTTTGTCTTCAAAACGCCGCCCTTGCTCTGCACCTTCTGATGATGGGCATCGGTCGGCGTTTGGTTGAATTGGATGATGACGTCAACCGTGGCGCCGCTATTGCCGCCTTTGAGAGCTTGACGTCAACCGTGGCGCCGCTATTGCCGCCTTTGAGAGCTTCAAGGTCTTTCGACAGCTTGTGCTTATTGCCGTCGGCAAAGGACAGGCCCGCGGCCAGTAGAACCAAAAGTAGAGAGAGAGCGAGCCGCGCACCCCAGGTCGTTGTTTCGAAGAAGCTGCCGTTAGAGAATGCCCTTGTTTCCGGTTTGGCTGACATGAGCTGGGCTCCTAAACTGCCTCGAAGGGCCAAGTGGGGACAGGGCCTGTTGCCTTGAGTTCTGTAACTGCTGGAAGTATCAGTTCTGGCTGCGGAGCAGTCGATAGTACAGGCGGTCCCCGGAGTTGGTACTAAAGTACAGCCCGTTTTGTATATCTTTTTGTACCTTCAGGGGCGTGTCAAAGGATGTTCTCTTTCCCCTGGGCTAAAAGCACGCTCTTCCGCCTGGAAGGCAGTATCCCTTCCAATACAAAACTCTAGCCGTACTATTCCCAATACATAGTTCACCTATCAAAATTTACTAATTAAGGACCGCGTTCTGCGCTTTACGGGGCGTTGGAGCGGTGAAAGTTACCACGGAGTCGCTGTGGCAAGGGAACGACCTGATGGTTGGCCTGTTTACGCGCATGATTTCGGCGCTCCTTTATCAAGCAAGTGCACTGTTGGAGCCACTTGGCAGAGAGCAGGAACGCGTGTGGTAGCAATTGCTGCGAAGAACTACTGGAGCAACGCCTGGCGTGATGTCCAGTCACTCGGGATTCCTGCCTTCGCGTTTATCTTCGCTCAGCTTATCGGAGGGCTGCCTTTATTGCCTTACGCCCTCCTGCGCTGGCACTCGGACGATTTTTTCCGATTTGTCTGCTTTCTGACCGTCGCTTTGTGCGCCTCCGTACTCAAAGTGCGTTTGCCCGGCATCAAGGCCACGATGTCGGCGAATTTCCTCTTTATTCTCGTCGGCATCCTTGACCTCTCCTATTCCGAGACGGTGCTGATGGGATGTCTCGGTGGACTTGTCCAGACCCTGTGGCATGCCAATCCGCGTCCCCGCCCGATTCAATGGCTCTTTAATCTGGCAAACCTCGCCCTCTCCATTACCGCCGCAGAACTGGTCTTTCATAGCAAAGTCGTCGCGGGTGTTGGATTTCGCTGGCCACTCTTGATGGCCGCGGCAGCGACTACCTACTTCGCCTTCAACACCATTTCTGTCTCCGGCGTCATCGCGATGACGGAAAAGCGCAACCCCGTCCATGTCTGGAAGGAATGCTATTTGTGGGCCTTCCCTTATTATTTGCTCGGTGCGCTGATTGCTTGTGGAGTGAGCGCCATCAATCGGCTGGTCGACTGGCAATTCGGTCTTCTCGCCTTCCCCGTCGTTTATTTGATCTACCGCTCCTACCGGACCTACTTGAACCGCCTCGAAGCGCAAAAGAAGCACGCCGAGGAAATTGCCGCGCTTCACTTGCGCACGATCGAAGCGCTCTCCCTGGCGATTGAAGCGAAGGATCACAGCACTCACGATCATCTGCGCCGAGTGCAAGTTTATGCCACCGAGATTGGCCAGGACCTGGGCCTGAATCACGACCAGTTGAACGCCATCCGCGCCGCCGCGATGCTGCACGATATTGGTAAGCTCGCCGTGCCCGAGCACATTCTATCCAAGCCCGGACGCCTTACTCCGGAAGAGTTCGAGAAAATGAAAATTCATCCCATCGTAGGCGCGGAGATACTGGATCGCGTCCAATTTCCGTATCCCGTGGTGCCCATCGTGCGCTCCCACCATGAAAAATGGGATGGCTCAGGCTATCCGGATGGGCTGAAAAGAGAAGCCATACCAATCGGGGCGAGAATCCTTTCGGCCGTCGATTGCTTCGATGCCCTCGCTTCGGAGCGGCCCTACCGGCAAGCGATGACTCCGCAGGAGAGTATGAACACACTCAGCGCGGAAAAAGGGCGGAGCTTCGATCCTCGTGTTATCGAGGTCATGGAACGCCGGTATCTCGAATTCGAGGAAATGGTTAACAGCACGGAAACCGAGCGCAGGCGCTTGGACATTGCCCCGAAAGTGGATCGTCCAGCTACTCCGTCTTCGGGTTTCGCGGAAGTTACGAATGACGCCGAAGTTCGCGCAACCTCTTTCCTGACTTCTATCATCTCGGCGCGACAGGAAGCGCAGCTCCTTTTTGAACTTGCCCAAACGCTCGCGAATGCCCTGAGCTTAAAGGAAACTCTCTCGGTGGTTGCGATCCGCTTGAAGCAATTGATTCCCCACGACTCTATCGCCTTCTTTGTTTGCCAGGAAGGTATTCTGATTCCTGAATATGTCCACGGTGTGGATTACGAGCTTTTCTCCTCCGTCCGAATTCCATTGGGACAAGGTCTTTCCGGCTGGGTGGCGCGAAATGAGAAGCCCATAACGAACGGCAATCCCGCCGCAGAAATTCTCCATCTTGGAAAAACCTCGCGCGTAACGGGTTTGCAGTCCGCACTCTGCGTCCCGCTGCGTGGGCGCGAGGGCGTCGCGGGAGTGCTGACGCTCTACTGCCGCGAAAAGAATAGCTTCACCAAAGAACACCTCCGCATGCTTCTGGCGGCCAGCTCCAAACTCGGCGTGTCCGTCGAGAATGCCCTGCGATACGAGAAAGCGCAAAGCACGGCGAGCACCGATTTTCTCACCGGCCTGGCCAACGCCAGATCGATTTGTTTACATCTTGAAACAGAACTGTCACGCGTCCGACGCGCGAAAACACAGCTGGCCGTGCTGCTGTGCGACCTCAACGGCTTCAAGAAAGTGAATGACACCTTTGGACACCTCACGGGAAATAAGCTGCTTCAGGAAATCGCTGGCCGATTCAAGTCTTCCTGCCGCGAGTACGACCAGGTCGGGCGCCTTGGTGGAGATGAGTTCGTCTTTGTTCTTCCGGAGATGACAAAAGAGAACGTCGCCGAAATGGAAAAGCGATTATCGCTTGCCGTTCGGGAGGCGAGCCGCTCTGCGTGCCCTGAAATGATCGTCTCCGTGAGCGTGGGTTGCGCGTTTTACCCCGAGGACGGCGCTTCAGGAGAAGAGCTTCTCTCCGAAGCGGACCGCAGCATGTACAACGTGAAAGGAAAACACTATTCGAAGGCCGAAGTTGTGTCCTAGTGCCGTTCCACAAGATGTGGACAAAAGTGATCGAGAACGATAGAGCCACGAAACTAATACGCTTACTGCTGCGGCGGTTGCTGGTGCTTATCTACTTAGGCCTCGGAGGCGCTCTGCTCAGCGCCACTCTGGTGAGGCTTGCGCCTGGATACGGGGTTGAAGAACGTGAGCTCGATCCGCGATGGAGCGCATAGAGCGTCGAAGCCTTACGGCAGCGGCAGGTACTTCAACAGGGACTGGCCTCGTTTTACTTCCATTATCTTTCCGCACTGGCCCACGGTGAGCTTGGCGAATCCGTTTCCCTGAAGCGACCGGTTCGGGCGTTGCTCCGCCAACGACTGCCCGTGACCGGCAATTCGGTCGTTCGTGGCCTGGGCGTTGCTTGGCTGGCAGCCGCACTGCTCGCATCCCTGGGGCTGGCCTCGCGTGGTTGGTCTACGAAGCTTCGGGTACCGCCTTCGTCTTGGTCGGTCTCCAGGCCGCTTGCGGATCAGGGAGGCTTCCAGTCGTTCCTCGCTGCGCGGCCTCACCTGTCTCCGCCGATGGCAACAGACATAGCCTCGGAGGTGGTCTGTGTTCCCCAAACGAGGCTGGTGCCCCAGAGGACACCAAAGGCGCTGGAAGTGCTGCTGCCCCAGCACACCGAGCTTCCCCAGAGCACAGCTTGGCCGCTCGTTGTTGTGCCCCAAATCACCCCGCTACCCCAGACCACGGCCGAAGCCCAGATTGGGGAACTGTCCCAAACCGTCGATGGATCAAGCGAGAGATAGACTTGCCCAGTTGACGAGTTGAAGGCGGCCGTGGGCGACTTGGCTGCGCCCAATGTTGCCGGCGCAAGGTCGGTGTTTGACAGCGCGGCGGTAACGTCCAGGTATCCGGCGCCAATGGTGAAGATGTCGTATTGAGAAGTGTAGGTGATAGCCGTCGCCGAGTCTGTATAGGAACTGCTTTGGGGGAAGGATTTGTAGGTGGTTTTCATCAACCGCGCCTTCACCTGGTCGGGGGTGAGCGACGGGTTTTGCTGCAACAAGAGCGCCACCGCCCCACTCACCATCGGAGCAGCCATGCTCGTACCGCTCAGTCGGTAGTATGAACTCGAGATTAGACTGGTGTTCGAGCTCACATAATAAGTAACCGGCACCGCATTCTGCAGGTAGGAAGTAAAGAGTGTGTCCGTCGTCGAGGCCAAATCCGAGACGATAAGGTTACCGGGCGCGACGATGTCCGGCTTCGCCACGTGATCGAAAAGCGTTGGCCCCTTGGAACTGTAGGAAGCGACCAGGTCGTCGCTGCGAGAAGGCGTGCCCATAGTCTTCATGGCACCGACCGTGATGACGTAAGGATCGATGCCCGGCGAAGTGATCGTACCGTAACCGTAGTTGTTGTAACTGTTGTCGCGACCGTAGTTGCCGGCGGCCACGACAACCACGATGCCAGCGTTCCAAGCCTGCTCGACTGCTTGGCACAAGGGATCCAAGGAGTAATTCTCAAAAACGCCTCGCCCCAACGACAGGTTGATGACACGGATGTTGTAGGCATTTTTTAGCGAAATCGCCGCCTGGATACCTGCAATGACGGTGCTATCCGTTCCTGAACCGTTTTGATCCAGGACACGCAGGTTGATGATATTGGCGCTGGGGGCGATGCCTACGAAAGTTACCGCACAATTCCCGCAGCTGGAACTGCCCCCATTACCGGCGATGATGCCCGCCACGTGGGTTCCGTGGCCATACAGGTCACTCGTCGTGTTCGTGGTCGGGTCAAAATTTTGACTGTAAATGATGCGTTGAGTCTTGCTGGTTCCTGTCTGCGTCAGATCCCACACAGGGTTGACACCGCTATCGATCACAGCGACGCCGACCCCAGATCCGTTCCAGCCCCAGGTATGGGCAATATCAGCCGTGACGGCAGAAACCGCATAGTTCATGGCTCCCCTTAGGGAACGATCGGGCGAGATGTAGGCTACGTCGGGATCGTCCGCGAGAGCCGGGAGGGACTGTACCGGAACGGAATAATGAGCGCCCTTAATCACGTCAAGTTTCGTCTTTAAGAGGCCGCCCTTGGCTTGCACTTTGGCGTGCTGGGCATCAGTCGGCGCATGGTTGAATTGAATGATGACGTCTACCGTCGCGCCTTCTGGCCCACCCTTCAGCTCTTCAAGATCTTTCGACAGCTTGTGCTTCTCGCCGCCAAAGGTGAGGCCCGGAGCCATCAGAACGAGTAGCACAAGCAGAGCGCGGCGCGAACCCTTCCGGGTGGCTTCGCGCTTGTGAATAATCTTCATCTTAGTTTTCACCTTTAATGGCTATGTTCGTGCTTTCCACCGCGTTTTCCGTGCTGGTGCCCCAGACCGCACCGGTACCCCAAACCGCGCCAAAACCACTGACCGTACTCGTGCCCCACACGGCGCCAGTACCCCAGACCGCGCCTGTGCTGCTGACGAATTCGTTTGTGCCCCAGACGGCGCCCGTTCCCCAAACCGCACCGGTACCCCAAACCGCGCCAGAACTGAAGACCAGATAGACGCTGCCGTCACTCGAGTTGTAAGTTGCAGTGGGAGAGAGAGCGTTGCCACTCGCCACGTCCGTGCTGGCCAATGCTGCGGCCACATCCAAATAACCGGCCCCGACCGTGAAAACGTCATACTGACTCGTGTACCCGATCCCCGTAGTCGGGTCGGTCGCGAAGCTAGTCAAGGGGAAGCTCTTGTACGCTGTCTTCATCAACCGCGCCTTCAATTGGTCCGGCGTGAGGGCGGGGTTCTGTTGCAGCAGCAACGTGGCTGCGCCAGCGACCGCGGGAGCCGCCATGCTCGTGCCGCTCAACATCAAGTATTCGTTTGAAGCAGCGGAGCTCCCCGTTTGCTCATAGTAGGTGAGCGGGATGATGGTTTGAGGATATGTCGCTGGCAACGTAGCGGTGCCGGCTAAAAGAGAAACTACACGGTTCCCGGGCGCCACGATGTCCGGTTTCACCACATGATCGATCAGCGTGGGCCCCTTGGAGCTATAACTGGCAATCAGATCATCGGTTCGCTGGGGAGTGCCCTCGGTTTTCATCGCGCCCACAGTGATCACGTACGGATCGTTGCCTGGCGCGGTGATCGTCGCGTAGCCGTAGGTGCCCATCGAATTATTTCGCCCATAGTTGCCGGCCGCGACCACTACAACGATTCCCTTTTTCCAGGCGCTCTCGACTGCCTGGCATAGCGGGTCCGCTTGGTAACTCTCAAAAACCGGACGGCCAAGCGACAAATTTATGACGCGAATGTTGTACTGTTTATGTAGACTGATGGCTTGCTGAATCGCGGAAATAACACCGCTGTCGGTTCCCTGACCGTTCTGGTCGAGTACCCGCAGGTTGATCAGGTTTGCCTGCGGAGCAATGCCGCGAAAGGTGCGCGTGCAGAATGAGCATGTAGAATCCAGTCCGTCTCCTGCGATGATACCGGCAACGTGCTCACCGTGACCGTAATGGTCGTCCGTGCCCCCGCCGACGAAATCCTGGCTGTAAACTATGCGAAGCGCGCGGGAAGGAGTTTTCAGGTCGTCGTGGTTGGAGATGCCGCTATCAATTACAGCGATACCGACGCCGGTGCCCAGCAGTTTGTAGTTGGTCCAAGCCACTGGAGCGTTTACAGCCGCGGCCGTTAAGTCCAGGGAAGCTCCCACGCTGCGATCGGGCGAGATGTAAACGATTTGAGGATTTTCGCTCAGGCCTTTTAATGCGCGAACAGGGATGGAATACAGGGCGCCTTTCACTATAGGCAGCTCACTTTTCAGTGTTGCACCGTGCCTGCGAACCCTTTCGTGCTCCGCTTCGGTAGGAACGTCCTTAAATTGCACGATAACGTCCACTATGGAAGTGGGATCGGCACGCTGCAGGTCGGGGGCGATCTTGTCTTGACCGGCGAGCGCCCAGCTAGACAGGAAGGAGCTAAATAGAAAGGCAAGGATTTGCCAGCGATTCCTAGTCATTGTCATAGCCCTTTCACTCTTCGACCTTTCACGTTTCTCTTTTGCACTTCGCGTTCCTAGCCAGAGAAGTGGAGTATTCCTTTATAATGAGATAGTTATGGCTGACTGAGTCTTTCCGCGTCTGCGACAGTTTGTCACCGGCAGCAGGTAATCCGAATGGAAGGGCCAACTAAGTTATTTCTATTGTGGAAGTTACATTTGAGTCCATGCCAATGGTCAACTTGTCTCTGGCCCAATTCAGTGGGGTGAGCCGAGATCGGGCGAACACACGGAGTGCTTGGACTAGCTATCAAATCGACGGGGATTTAGTGCAGTCGAAAAATGCAGCGAGCAAAATTTTTTGAAGGAACCGCTTCAGATTCCTCCGTTGTTTCCAGCTACCCCTTGTCCCCAACGACCAGGAAGCCGCTCTCGGCCTTCTGGCCCAAGACCTGAGTCCACATCACTATCGCCGTCCCTCCGTCGAAAGGGTGCCTGAACTGCACGCGCTGGCCAGCACTGAGTCCCACACGGTAATGGGTCGCCCGGAATCCCTCTGCACTGACATCGGACAGCACACCGCGAATCGCCGACAGCGGTTCGTCAAAGGAACACAGAACGACTTCACCCTCGCACGGATAGCGGGAGGTGCGACGCCTTTCGGTCGCTCTCCGGCTCACTCCGCGGTCGAGATTCAGTAATTTGGCTTTCATTTCTTACTCCATACGCTTTCAATTTGCGCGTCAGCGTGCGCCGGGAAATACCCAGGACTTTGGCTGTCTTCGTGTGGTGCCCTCCCGTTTGACTGAGCACTCGAAAGATCATCTCTCGCTCAATTGCTTCCAGGCTGGTGGCCTGTGGCACAGGTCTTTGCTCGGAAGATTCTTGCTGCTGGAGGCTAAGCAGGGAAGAAGGGATTTCTCTGTCCGTGGCCAGTAGCACGGCGCGCAGGATCGTGTTGCGTAACTCGCGGACGTTCCCAGGCCAGCTATAGCTTGTTAGCGCTTCTTCCGCTGAAGGGGCGAAGCGCATGCAAGGATCGTGTTGGTGGAGGAAGAACCTCGCGATGGGCAATATGTCCTCGCGCCTTTCCCGCAGCGACGGAACATGAAGGCGAATTTGGGCGAGACGATGATACAAATCGCTGCGGAATTTGCCACCCTGGGTGGCTCTTTCCAGGTCCTGATTCGTAGCGGTCACAATACGCGAGTCTACGGTGACTTTGCGTACGCCGCCGAGCCGGAAATAGGGCACGCCATCGAGCACCCGTAGGAGCTTTACCTGAATTCTGGGCTCGAGTTCGCCCACTTCGTCCAAAAAAAGCGTTCCGGAATCCGCGAGCTCGAACAAACCCTGTTTGGGCCCTTGCGCCCCGCTAAAGGCTCCCTTCTCATAACCAAACAATTCGCTTTCAATCAGATGCTCGGGGAGTGCCGCGCAGTTGACGTCAACCCATGGTTTGTTGCAACGGAGAGAATGGTGGTGCAGTGCCCGCGCTATCAGTTCTTTGCCGCTGCCGCTTTCGCCCGTGATGAGAACAGCCGCGCTGCTCCGAGCAACGCGGGTAACGAGACTCAACAACTCCCGCATCGGTTCGCTGCAAAACACAGCGGGCATGCCGAGATAGGTCTCGCACGGCTCCACACGTTGTGCACTGACGGACTGCATCACTAAGCGACACTGTGAGCTTGGGAGCCTTCGGCGTCCATAGTACGAACGGTGAAAAACGGGACATGTCAGCGCCCGCTAGTCCTAGCCATATCGTTCTACCGCAAAGGCCTACATGACATGGTGACATTGTGACCCGCTCACCACCACTCGGGGACAAGATGCCCCTCAGGGCCCTCGCTCCTCGTCTTTGGCCGATGCAATTGCCTGCTAATTGCTTGCTTTCTAACGATATTTGACTGTTGCGCGAGCGAGCAAAATGGCAAAGCAAATGCACTTATCGGGAACGAGGAGTGCGAACGATGGTGAAAGGTCTATCTATTCGATCACAGCTTTTCATCGCCACGGTCATTCTTTTCGGTGCCGTCGTACTTTGGATTGGCCTCGCGCAACACGCTGCGAACGACGTGGGGCTCTTCGTCTGTTTTCTCCTGCTCGCCATTGTGGGTTCCTGCCTGAAGGTCAACCTGCCTGGCGTCACCGGAACGATGTCGGTAATTTTTCTCTTCGTGCTCGTCGGCGTCCAAGAATTGACCCTCGCCCAAGTCCTCTTGATGAGCTGTATCGGTGCGATCGTCCAATCCGTCTGGGACGCCAAGAGAAAGCCACGGATGATTCAGATAGCTTTCAACGTCGCCAATATGGCCACGGCGGCGGCAACCTGCTATTGGACCTTTCATTCTCGAGTGCCCGCGTTTCTCGGTGAGGTCACGGCGTTAAAGTTGGCGGCAGCTTCCTGTGTCTTCTTTCTTACAAATACAATTCCGGTGGCATGCGTCATTTCCCTGACGGAAAACAAGCGGCTCGAGAAGGTCTGGTCCGAGTGTTATTTTTGGTCATTCCCATATTATCTCGCCGGCGCAGCTCTTGCTGGACTTATCGCCGTGGCGGATCGCATCGGGGGCCAGCCGACCTCTCTTTTGCTCTTCCCTGTGATCTATCTTATCTATCGTTCCTATCGCCTCTACCTCACGCGACTGGAAGCGGAAAAAAATCACGTGGAGGAGATAGCTGCCCTGCACCTCCGCACCATCGAAGCCCTTGCCTTAGCGATCGAGGCTAAAGACCAAAGGACACACGACCACCTCCGCCGCGTGCAGGTATATGCGGTTGGCATCGGAAAAACAATGAAGTTGAGCGAGGCGGATATGGACGCACTACGCGCCGCGGCCATTCTGCATGACATTGGAAAGCTCGCTGTGCCAGAGCACATCATCTCGAAACCCGGCAAACTCACGCTTGAAGAATTTGAAAAGATCAAGATTCATCCCTCGGTCGGCGCCGAGATTCTCGAACGCGTGAATTTCCCCTATCCCGTTGTGCCCATCGTCCGCGCTCACCACGAGAAGTGGGATGGAACCGGTTATCCTATGGGACTCCGCGGTCCAGAGATTCCACTCGGGGCTCGTATCCTCTCGGTTGCTGACTGCTTCGACGCTCTCTCCTCGGATCGCTCTTACCGCCCCGCGCTAAGCGCCGAGGACGCGCTGAGGCACGTGGATTTGGAAGCCGGCAAGAGCTTCGATCCCGCAGTGGTTGAGTGCTTGAGACTTCATCTCCTCGAGCTGGAGAGAGAAGCTCAATTGCAAGATGGCATCAAAAAGCTAGTCTCTCTCGACGCGAGGATCGACCGAGGAATTAAACCCGCTGCAGGTTTCGAAATCGATTCGCAACCCTCGACGCCGTGCGCAAAGAACCCTGCGGATTTCCTTGTCTCGATCGCCTCTGCAAGGCAGGAGGTTCAGACGCTGTACGAATTGAGCCAGGAACTCGGCAATTCGCTGAGGCTGGATGACACGCTTTCCGCGTTGTCCGTTCGCCTGAAAGGCCTGATCCCTCACGATTCGATCGTCATTTACGTAAACAAAGAGGGGCGGCTAGTCCCTGAATACGTCAGTGGCGAGAATCACTCCCTATTCGCTTCCCTGCAGATTCCGCTTGGCGAGGGTGTATCCGGCTGGGTGGCGGCAAACCGCAAGCCAATTGTGAACGGAAATCCCTCGGTAGAATCAAGCTATGGCGCTAATTCTGCGAGATTTTCGACCCTTCGCTCCGCCCTGGCGGTCCCGCTTGAAAGTGTAAGCGGCCTCGTTGGAGTCCTCACTCTCTACCATGTTCAACAGGACGCCTTCTCCAGAGATCATGTCCGTATCCTGACGGCGATTCAGTCCAAGCTCGCGCTTTCTGTTGAAAATGCGCTGAAGTACCAGATCGCGGAGAACTCTGCCACCACGGACTACCTTACTGGCCTGCCCAATGTTCGTTCGCTCTTCTTGCACCTCGATAGCGAGTTGGCGCGGTGCAAGCGTACAAGCATGGCGCTCGCCGTTTTTGTCTGCGACCTCGATGGCTTCAAGAAGGTGAATGATCGCTTCGGCCACCTCATGGGAAATCAAGTGCTCCGGGCCCTTGCGCAGAAATTGAAGGCAACCTGCCGGGAATATGATTATGCAGCCCGCATGGGCGGAGACGAGTTTGTTCTGGTTCTGCCCGGACTGAGGCCGGAGACTGTGCAGGCCACGGTGAGTCGGCTTCACAGGCTGGCCACCGAAGTCGGTCGCGAAGTTTGTGGCGAATCCCTTCTCGCTCTGAGCGTGGGCCACGCCTCGTATCCAGCCGACGGCCGCGATGCCGAAGATCTGCTCGCCGAAGCCGACCGGCATATGTATGTCGAGAAACAAGAGCATCGTAACGAATCGTATACCAGAGTCGCTCTCTTAAGCTTGGAGTGCCCCGCGGCGAAGGTATGCTGATTCTTAGTAGAACAAATGCCCTCGAACATGTGGTACTCGAGCCTTTTGAGGCACTTGCTGACTCTGTTGCTCACCGCGCTGCTCGGTGGACTCCTCGGAGCCACTCTAGTGCGTTTCGGTCCTGGGTTCGGGGTGGATGAGCGAGAACTCGACACCCGCCTGCATGAAGACAGTATTCAAGCGCTTCGCCGGTCGCATTCGGAAGAACGCAATTTGTTCCACTTCTATGCAAGCTATCTCAACGGGGCTGTTCATGGAAATCTCGGAGTTTCCCATTCTTTTGCTCGCCCCGTGACGCAACTATTCGCGGAGCGATTGCCGGTCACTCTGCGCACTGTTGCTGTGGGTCTTGCGAGCGGGTGGCTGCTCGGTCTCCTACTCGCGTTGCCCGCTGCGACGCTACGCGGATGGCGGTTTGACTTCTTTGCGTCCTCAGCCACTAGCGCATTTTTGTGTCTTCCTTCGGCGGTCGTCGCCATTCTCTTTCTGTATTTCGGCGGACCAGTAGCCCTGGCTGTTTGCGCGGCCGTGTTCCCTCGCATCTTCCGCTATTCGCGAAATCTGCTGGTGCAGACCTACACACAGCCTCACGTCCTGACGGCACGAGCAAGAGGCCTCTCCGGCATTCGGATTCTTCTGTGGCACATATTCCCGGTCGCTGCTCCCCAACTGCTCGCGCTCGCAGGAGTTTCCGTAAGCATTTCGCTGGGCGCGGCAATTCCCATCGAGGTGATCTGCGATTCTCCAGGGATTGGTCAACTGGCTTGGCAGGCTGCACTGAGCCGCGATTTGCCTTTGCTGGTGAATATGACCTTGTTTGTGACCCTGGTGACGCTCGCTGCAAACTCGGCTGCCGATCTGACGACGAAGGCCTTCCTGAGGCACGCTGCATGAAATTCCTCCGACGAACTGCCGCCGCGTTTTTGGTCCTCATCTTCATCGCCACTCTTTTCGCGGGGATTCTTGCCCCTGCCCCCTATGCGAAGCAATTTCGGGAGTCACCTAACGCGCTGCCCTCTCGGATACACCTCCTAGGGACGGACGAATTAGGCCGCGACCTTTTTTCAAGACTGCTCTATGGCAGCCGCGTATCACTCCTCTTGGCTCCAGCAGCGTCGATGTTGGCGACGATCATCGCTGCGCTGGTGGGAGGGCTAGCCGGCTACGTGGGGGGATGGCTCGAGCGCGTCGCCCTCGCTGGAGTGGATTTGTCAATGTCCCTGCCTTGGTTATTTCTTCTCCTGACAGTGCGCGCCATACTGCCGCTCAACCTGCCCGCGGCGGCTTCGCTGCTCATTACCTTCGCACTTCTTGGACTCTTCGGGTGGGCGGCATCCGCTCGTGTGATCTGTGCCGGAGCGCGTAGCTTGCGCAACTCTGACTTCGTCTTGCAAGCCAAGGCTTGCGGCTGTTCTTCCCAGCGTGTCTTGCTGCAGCAAGTGCTGCCCAATCTCCGCCCGGTACTGTATGCACAGTTCTTGATCTCCATCCCGATTTTCATTCTCGCGGAAGCAAATTTGGGAATTCTTGGGCTCGGCGTATCGGAACCGTTGCCCTCCTGGGGTGGCTTGCTTCGAGGACTAGAAAATTGGAGCGCGATCCAAGCGAATCCCGGGCGACTGGCGCCGCTGCTTTTGCTTTTTGTCGTTGTGAGCTGTTTTCAGCTCGTAATACCCGAGAAGGGTTTTGCGTCATGAGGGGCCATAGACTCGCATTGCTAGCCGCCGGCGCCCTTCTTGCTGCTCTCCCAGCTAAACCGCAATCCGGCGGCGAATTGCGCTTCGTCTTGCGCTCGGAACCAAAAACCTTTGACCCCATGCTTGTCGATGACGAGGCCTCTGAAACCATTCGCTATTTGACTGGTGGCGTGCTGATTCGTGTGAACAGGAAGAGTCAAACGCTGGAATCAGAATTGGCAGTGTCTTGGAAGGTGTCCGAAGGCGGAAAGAAGATCAGCTTCCGCGTGCGCGAAGGCCTGTCGTTTTCCGACGGGACGCTGTTTACTGCCGAAGACGTCGCTTTCACCATGCAAAAATTGATGGATCCGGACCTCCATTCTCCAACCGGCGATTCTTTCCGTTCCTCGCAAGGCCCTGTGCGGGCGATCGCCTCCGATGCGCGCGATGTCACGATCGAGTTTCCAGCTCCCGTTGCCGGACTCGAACGGCTTTTTGACCAAGTGGCTATTGTTTCCGCGCGTTCTCCGAAGAAGGAATTGGCCGTTTTGGGACCGTTTGCCGTCGCCGAATACAAGTCTGGGTCTTATGTCTTGCTGAAACGGAATCCCTACTACTGGAAGAAGGATGCGCAGGGTCGGTCGCTTCCGCACGTCGATTCGATCCGTTTAGAGATCCAGCAGAATCGCGATCTTGAGTTGCTCCGCTTCAAGCGTGGCGAAATTCAGCTCATCAACAGCCTCGACGCTTCCTACTTTGAGAACCTCGCCAAGGAAATGCCCGCGGCCGCGCGCGACCTTGGGCCATCTCTCGATTCTGAGCAGGTTTGGTTCAATCAAGTCGCCTCTGCCCCCATTCCCGATTACAAAAAGAAATGGTTTCGCTCCACTAGCTTTCGCCGGGCCATTTCGGAAGCGATTAATCGCGACGATCTCTGCCGCGTGGTCTTTAGCGGTCACGCGCGCCCGGCAGCGGGACCCGTTTCGCCCGCAAATCTCTTGTGGTTTAACAAGTGGGTTCAGCCTCATCCCTACGATCCCCAAGCCGCACTGCGCCGTTTGCAGCAGGACGGATTCCACCTGGACGGGCACGCCTTGCACGACGCTGAGGGCCACCCGGTTGAATTCTCCGTAGTCACCAATGCCGGAAACAAATACCGCGAGCAGATGGCCGCAATGATTCAGCAGGACTTGGAACAGATTGGGGTACGGCTCAATATCGTGACCTTGGACTTTCCTTCCCTCATCGAACGCATCTCCCGCACATTCGACTACGAGCTTTGTCTGCTTGGTCTAGTCAATGTGGACCTGGATCCAAGTGCGCAGATGAGCGTTTGGCTCAGCTCCTCTAGCAATCATCAGTGGAACCCGGGACAAAAATCACCTGCCACTTCCTGGGAAGCGGAAGTTGACCGCCTCATGCAAGCCCAAGCTTCTACGAATGACCAAAAGCAGCGCAAGCGTTACTTTGATCAGGTCCAGAAAATCGTCTGGGAACAGCAGCCCTTCATTTATTTGGTGAACAAGAATGTGCTCGTGGCGATCTCTCCTGCCCTCGCAAATACTTCGCCCGTGGTGCTGCGTCCTCAAACGTTCTGGAACATCGAGAGTCTTTACTTTTTCAAAGAGGCACATGGAGCCAGCCGGTGACTCAAGCGCCTCCACTGCTTTCGCTGCGCCTTTCGGTCGATTATCCAGACAAGCCCAACGCCCTGCGTAACCTCTCCCTGGCAATGTACGCCGGTGAAATCCTTGGCCTCATTGGAAAGAGCGGGTCCGGGAAAAGCACGCTGGCGCTCGCAATTCTTCGCTTGTTGCATCTTCACAGAGGCGAGCAGCACGGCGAGATCTGGTTTCGAGGGCGCAACCTAATGGACCTCTCAGAGCGTGAGATGCGCTCTGTGCGCGGGTGCGATCTTGGGTTGGTGCTTCAAAGCCCTCTTTCCGCCCTCAACCCCGCGCTTCGAATTGGCACGCAACTGGAAGAGGCCTGGCGCGCGCACGCCAAAGGGGCGCGCGATGCGGCGCGCAAGACGATCCTCGAAACATTGTCGAATGTCAGCCTTCCTACCGAGAGCGCTTTCCTCCGGCGCTATCCTTCGCAACTGAGTGTGGGACAAGCGCAGCGGGTGCTCATCGCCATGGCCATCTTGCATCGCCCCGCTCTTCTGATCGCGGACGAGCCGACCAGCGCCCTCGATGTCATTACTCAGTCGGAAATCCTGCAGCTCTTTCAGCGGCTCAACCGTGAATTTGGAATTGCCATTTTGTATATCTCCCACGATTTGCTTTCTGTCGCTTCCCTTTGTCACAGGATTGCCATTCTTCACGACGGTGAGATTGTCGAGGTCGCAGCGACGAGCCATATCTTACGCACGCCTCGGCATCCCTACACGCAGCTCCTCATCTCTTCGCTTCCAGATCACTCGATTGCAGTTCACGATGAGCCCCTCGATACGAAAGCCCAACTCCGTATTTCCGCAGAGCGCCGCTAAGCAAGCCGCCGCCTTCCTTTAGGCGGGCGCCAAAGAGGGCATGAACGAAGCGTGGATCACGTCAACTGGTCGCATCTCGCCCTACCGGGTGCCCAACCAGCAAGACTGGCGCTTCCTCCAATGCCAGGGCCCGTTCTGTGGTAGCAACATCATCAGCGAGCGATGTTAGCGGCAGCTGCACGGCCACTACATGGAAACCTTTGTCCTCCAAATGCGCAATCACTTTTGACCAGCTCGAACCATCAGCCCAGGCTCCCTGGAACCAGGACGATATTCCTCAGCGCAGTATTCTTTAGTCTGGGCTTGTGCGCGATGATCAACGGAGAGATACCAAAGCGACAGCGAAAGAGCCGACCCCAGGAAAGCTCGCGCCGTGTGAATGTGAATTCGAGATCGCCGCTTGCGAGCCCGTGTGAATCGTTTTGCCTCTACGTCAGCGAGAAGGTCCTAAGATACTCCTGAACAACGCCGCGGTGCCACTGAAGGCCGTTATGAAACCTAGCAGGCTTGTCAAATTGCAGACGGGCCTAGTCAGCATTTCTCTCGTGTTGAATCCAAACGGTCACAGGCGTGCTCTAATGCTGGTAATTGTTTGGATCAGGGGGAGAAATATGTCTTCTTTTCCAGTACCCAGTGTACTCGACGCGCGGACCCAGGCTTTTCCAGTCCTGACCCCAGCACAAATCAGTCGGGTTCGAGCCTTGAGCGAGTTGCGACATGTCAAACCAGGCGAAGTCCTATTCGCACCAGACGATACGAACGTCCCGTTTTTCGTCCTGCTCTCGGGGGCCATGGAGATCGTGCAGCCGGATCTCGCGGGCGAGCGCCCCATAGCAAAACACGGCCCGGGCGAGTTCACAGGAGAAATGACCATGATTTCGGGCCGGCGCTGCCTCGTACTCGGCCGAGTCACTGAACCAGGCGAATTTCTCGAGCTAAGCGGGGAGGGTTTGCGGTCCCTAATCGCAAAAGACGCCGAATTGAACGAGATCTTCATGAGAGCGTTCATACTCCGGCGGCTTGAGCTCATCAGGCGTGGTCAAGGCAACGTCATTCTGATGGGGTCGCGCCACTCGGCGAAAACACTGCAGCTCCGCGAGTTTCTTACCCGCAATGGACATCCCTACGCCTATGTAGATCTCGACACCGATAAAACCTCGCAGGAACTTCTGGATCGTTTCGAGGTCAAGCCGGAGGAGGTTCCGGTGGTTATTTGCAACAGCCGCACCGTGCTGCGCAGCCCAACGACTCAGAAGTTAGCCGATTGCCTGGGATTGAACAGCCGGATTGACGAGTCCCAAATGCGGGATTTGATCATTGTGGGCGGGGGACCGTCGGGACTCGCAGCGGCTGTCTATGCAGCGTCGGAAGGCTTGGACGTGCTGGTAATCGAAACAGATTCTCCGGGAGGGCAGGCGGGATCGAGTTCGAAGATCGAAAACTACCTGGGTTTCCCGACCGGAGTCTCGGGTCAAGAGTTGACAGCACGCGCTATTACGCAAGCTGAGAAATTTGGAGCCAAGATGATGGTTGCGCGCAACGTCGTGCGGCTGGATTGCGCAAGGCGCCCCTATCAAGTTGTGCTGGACAATGGCAATGCACTGGCAGCGCGCGCCGTGATTATCGCCACCGGGGCTCAGTACAACAAACCGCGCATCCCGAATCTGCAAAGGTTCGAGGGGCAGGGAGTTTACTACGGGGCAACTTATATGGAGTCACAGTTGTGCGAACAGGAAGACGTCATCGTGGTTGGCGGGGGGAATTCTGCCGGACAAGCGGCAGTTTTTCTCTCGCAGACCGCACGCAAGGTTTACATGCTGGTGCGCTCCGGTCAGCTTTCGGACACAATGTCGCGATACTTGATCCAGCGCATCGAACAAAATCCCGCGATCGAACTGCACTATAGAACCGAAATCGTGGACCTCGAGGGCGATACGCATCTGGAGCGCGTCCGTTGCCGGGAACAAACCGGCGAGACTTCCGTCCACGATATTCGCCATGTATTCATCATGGCGGGAGCATCTCCGCGAACAGATTGGCTGCGGGGCTGCATAGCCCTCGATGACAAAGGATTCATCCTAACCGGGCGCGACCTAGATACAGCGACCGAGATGGCGGTTCGGCCGATAGCCACTCCTCCGCAGATGCTGGAAACCAGCCTGGCCGGTGTTTTTGCGGTTGGAGATGTCCGCTCCGGCAACGTGAAGCGGGTAGCCTCGGCTGTTGGTGAAGGAGCAATTGCCGTCCACATGGTCCACCGCGCCTTGGCAGAGCTCTAACGAAAAGCATCTGCCAGCTCGCTAAAGTAGTGGCATGACGTTCCTCTATCTGTGACGGGCGTGCGTTTCAGCGAAAGCAACTCATGAAGCCACCATGCGACCAGGCGGTAATTGAGTCCGGCCATCCCGGTGTTCCGTGCGCAAAAGCGGCCGAACCGTGGATCCTCGCCGTCACGATCCTGGGATCCAGCATGGCCTTCATCGACGGCACCGTCGTGAACGTGGCACTGCCCGCGATTCAAAGAACTCTCGGCGGGACCGTAATCGACATGCAGTGGGTTGTTGAGGGATATGGATTGCTCCTGGGCGCGCTGATTCTGGCGGGCGGCGCGATGGGCGATGTATTCGGGCGCAGACGGATGTTTCTGTGCGGCGTAACCGTGTTCGCCATTGCGTCGGCGGGTTGTGGTCTCGCCGCACATATCCGCGAACTGGTGATCTCGCGAGCGGTGCAGGGATTTGGAGCTGCGTTTCTTGTGCCCGGCAGTCTCTCAATTATCAGTGCCTCCTTCAGCGAGAAGGAACGCGGTCGGGCTATCGGGACATGGTCTGGCTTCACTTCGATAGCAACGGCTACGGGGCCTGTTCTGGGCGGCTGGCTGATCGAGCACGCTTCCTGGCGCTGGGTATTCTTCATTAATCTGCCTTTTGCCGTCGCGGTGATTGTGCTTTCGCTTTTGCGACTGCCAGAAACTAGGATCGACGCGCCGAGCGGAATCGATTGGATTGGGGCGCTGACCGTAACGGCAGGTTTGGCTGGCGTAACGTATGGATTCATAGAATCCGGCGACCTGGGGTGGAACAATACCTCGGTTTGGGGAGCTTTGGTCGTTGGTTGCGCGTGCCTGATTGCTTTCTCTTACTTCGAGGCTCGCGCCCACTCCCCTATGGTTCCACTGGGGTTGTTTCGGTCGCCCGGTTTCACCGGGGCCAACTTGCTTACGTTTTTTCTGTACGCCGCTCTCGGAATCTTCTTCTTTTTGTTCCCGTTGAATCTGATCCAGGTGCAGCATTATTCGGCAACGGCGACGGGCGCCGCCGCCCTCCCACTCATCCTGCTCACGTTCTTGCTATCACGCTGGTCGGGTGGACTTGTCGATCGCTTTGGGGCGAAGGGACCGCTGATGGTGGGCCCCGCCATTGCAGCCGTAGGATTTCTTCTTTTCGTGATTCCATCAGTCGGCGGCAGCTACTGGACAACATTCTTCCCAGGATTCGTGGTGCTCGGGCTCGGAATGGCTGTGAGCGTGGCTCCACTGACAACCGTTGTCATGGGGGCAGTAGAGCGGAACCATGCGGGGACGGCTTCTGGCATCAATAATGCCGTCGCCCGAATCGCGGGGCTGCTTGCAATTGCAATCTTGGGCATGGTGATGGTCGGTGCATTCAGGGATCACATGAACCAGTCTCTGACGCAGCTAAATATGCCCTTCGACGTGATACAGAGTGTGCAGTCGAGCGCAACCAGACTGGCTGCCATCGCTGTGCCTGCTGGGATTGATTCGAGTGCAGCCGCTGAAGTCAGAGTCTCCATCGACCGAGCTTTTGTATTCGGATTCCGGTTAATCATGCTGATTTGTGCGGGTCTCTCTGCCGCAAGTTCAGGTTTCGCTTGGCGCATGATAGCAGTCGATGCCAAACGCGACCTCGTCTAGTGCCGTTCCAACTAGATTGGCCAAACGGAGCTAACGTTTCCGAGAGATCGCCGTAATCAAGACGAAAGACGATTTGCTCAAACAAGTTGGAACGGCACTAGTACAAATCGTTGGTCACGCGCATCTTTTTTGCCAGTTATATGTTGACAGTTGCACTTCTTTCGGGAGGCCGTATTCATCGCAAATGGCGTTGCGTCCGGACGCAGCGTTCCCGCGACGGCCAAGACGCTTGGCCCTATTCGCGGGCTACGCGACGAACCTCGCGCTCTGTGGCCACGAGCTGCATGCGCTGCAAACCGCCGAGCTGAATGCCTCGCCCGGCGAGCTCGATCTGAATCCGCCTGCGTAGTTCGCGCGCAACGTCATCCTGCCGAGTCGGCGCAGTTCGTACCTGCAGCCGCACGGTCGTTCCATTCGGCGCCAAAGACTCCACTCCAAGCACCCGCGGTCCATCCAGAAGCATAGGTGACCATGACGGATCGGCGCGAAATTCGCTGGCCACAGCTTCCAGCGCGTTCAGCGCCTCATCCAGCGGCTGATCGGCGGCGACAATCGCATCGAGAAAGAGCTGGCCCCAATCCCGGCTCAGATTGGCCACCTTGGAAATTTCACTGTTGGGAATTGTGACTACGGCGCCCTGAGGGTCGCGCACTACGGTGCGGCGAAGTGTGAGATGCTCGACACGGCCTACGACGTCGCCGATGCGCACGATATCTCCGACCACGTATTGGTCTTCCAAAACGGTGAAAAACCCATTGATGAAGTCGCGCACCACATGCTGCGCTCCAAAACCGATGGACAGGCTGGCTAACCCGGCGGCCGCCGCCACCGGCGTTATATTAAAGCCGAACTCGGGCAGGGCCATCAGAGCCGCCACGATAATGATGACGGCAGTTCCGCCGCTATAAAGAATTCCGGCCAAGGTCCGGGTGTGCTGCTCGCGCATTCGAGCGACGCGCGCGGCGGATTCACTTCCGGCAGAGGCGATCAGGCGTCGCGTTAACATTCGCAGGACGCGAACCAAAATGAGAGAGATCAGCAGAATCGTGAGCAGGCGCGTGCCGTGCCCCAGCGCAAATTCCGTCCACCTGAATACCTGGTCTGTCATAACTCTTTAGCCGCGAGCATCACCCCAGGACAAGGCTCGCGCGTTAAAATAGACGGGCGCATTATATCATTGGGCTTTGGAGCGGCCACCAAACCGCGCAAGGCGTTGCGCAATGTCAACCGCGGGATGCCCGCGCGGGTTAAACGAGTTAGGCAGGGTAGCCATTTGTCGAACCCGGAAAGGATGGCCATGTGCTCGTCGCGTAGAGTTTTCATCGGCGCTTGGCTCTCGTTCGCCGCGTCCGCCGCCGCTGTTTGGGCCACGCAGCAGGGGCCGCCCGCGCCGCAGTTTCCGCCGCCGTTTTCACCGCCAGAACCTCCGGAACTCCCGCGAAAGCAGAAACGCGATCGTCTCATGCTCAAAGCGAATCGCGCTGCGATCTCCAAGGACGTCACCCGAATGTCCGAGCTGATTGACGCGTTGCAAAAACAGCTTAAGGAAAACGACACCACGGACATTTTGTCGCTGGACGTGATTCGCAAATCCGAGGAGATCGAAAAATTGGCCCGGCAGGTGCGCGATTTAGTGCGCGGCTGAGACAGGCCTTCTGGCTTCTAGGCCGGACTCAAGGACGCCGACTCCCCGAAGCGCCGGTGCGCAATTGATGGCGCGCGAAAAGCGTTTTACAATGCATTGTCCACGGCGACACCAATCTGCGCGCCTGTAGCTCAGTTGGATAGAGCGCTGGTCTCCGGAACCAGAGGTCGGAGGTTCAAATCCTCTCAGGCGCGCCAGTTTCATTCAACTTACTCACTTGCTGCGCTCAACGGCGACTCACGCCTCAGTTCACTCGCAAGGGTGGGAACGCGACGCGGTGAGCCTGAGCATATAATTGGCAGGCATTTTTCTGCGAATCATTGCAACTGCTTCATAAGATGCAGCTTAGAGCAACCAGCGCCAAATCATTGGGGGGATCGGAAAAAGGCCCCGGCCTGGGCATCGCTACGTTCCGGAGTCGTTACCAATTGTAACGTAGTCTCCCTGACCCTACGCTGTGCCTTCTGAACTAAATAAATGAAAACAAGTTACTTACCATCTGGCCAAGGGATTGCGCCATTTATCCCAAAGAGCCTGGAACCATCCCCCGGATGCCTGTTCCAGGCAAGCCATAGATTAGCGCCAGGTGGAGCTTGTGAGAAAAACATCTCCTGACAGAAAAGCGGGCGAGCGAGGATTTTCGATCCTCGAACTTGTCGTTGTGATGGCTGTGGGAATCATCCTTACGGCGATGGCCATTCCCAAAGTGACCTCCATGGCGCGTAATTATCGCAGCATCGGCGATGCGCGCTCGCTGAGCGACATCGTTTCGCTGGCGAAGATGAGGGCGGCGGCGCAGTTTACAGATGCCCGCGTGTATGCGGATACAGCGAACAATCTCTATCGCGTCGAGGTATGGACATTGATCCCGGGCCAGACACAAAGGTGCTGGGTTACCGACGGCGATACGTCCAACCCACCCCAGTGCTCGGCTAACTATAGCAGTCCCAGCATACCGCCCTCGAACTACCTCTCGTCCGGCGTAACTTTTGGGTATGGCTCGCTTGGCAGCCCCCCGGCGAGCGCCACACAGGTCACACAGGCCGCGCTGGGACAGGCGGCTGCTTGCCAATCGGACACAGACACGCAGAATCAAAACGCCGGGAGCATCGCGAACTCCGCGTGCGTCGTTTTCAACTCTCGGGGTATCCCGGTCGACAACAACATGACAGCGACCCCCAACCATGCCCTATACGTGACCGACGCCAGTTCGGTTTATGGCGTCACGATATTGGCCACCGGGCTGATTCAGACCTGGCGCGGCGATCTAAGTTCAGGGACCTGGAGCTATCGATGAACACACCTTCGGATAAGAAGACCATGGACCCTGCTGTCAAGCACGGCTCGCAATTGGGAATGAGCCTGCTCGAAACGATGATTGCACTGACCGTTCTGCTGATCGTGACGGTAGGAGTGATGTCCGTGGCCACAATTGCAGTGGAGACAACAGAGAACCAGGGTCACCTGCAATCCCGCGCCACTGAATACGCACAAGACAAAATGGAGCAGCTCATCGGCCTTGGGTACGGCGACGGCGATCCGCCGGCCACTTCCGGAACCGATACAACGGTATTCCCGGCGTGCAGTGCGCAAACTAACCCTCCCTGCACGACGGGAACGGGGCTGTTGGCCGGCGGGAGTTCTGATCCCACAGCGCCAGTCAGCACGCCTGGCAACGGTTACGTGGACTACTTGGATAAAGCCGGCACTCCCACTACGGTTAGCGGTGCGTGGTACTACATTCGCGTGTGGAAAATCGAGCAGGCTGCGACGAATCTCAAGCGCATTACGGTGACCGCGCAGGTGCGTTGGACGGTGGGCGGCACGAATTCTGAGCGGACAAAAACGCGCAAAGATCTGAAAGCTGGAGCGCATACCGGTTTCTCCCTGCTCGAAATGCTGATCTCCATGGTGATTCTGCTCGGAGTTACCGCTGTGGTGATGTCGGGGCTCCTCCAGACCACAAACACGGAAGGTACGGTGCAGAACAGAACGGAAATGCACGCGAGCGTACGCAGCGCAACGGAGCTGTTGCAGCAAGAGATCGGGCAGGCGGGGCGAGTTGCTTTGCCCAGTGCACAGGTTACACTCAACTCCCCCGTAACCACTCCGGGCATAGCGACGCCCACCGTCAGCTCGGCCGCAGGAATGTTCGTTGGCGAGGAGTTGGTGGTGGACACAGGAGCAGGCTACGGAACAACGGGCTTAACCGGTTCAGCTCAGGAAACCGTGAAGGTGACAGCAGTCAATACGACAGCGACACCGAACACCTTTACTGCCGTATTTGATCTCCCCCACCTTATCAACACACCAGTTACAGTGAAAGGCGGGTTTGGGACCGGAATAGTGCCTGAAAAAGCGGCGCCTTACAACATGACAGACGGTTCTGATGGCTTCCACCTCAAGCTTTATGGCGACATCAACAGCGACGGCAACATGGTCTATGTGGAGTATGTATGCGATACGACAGGTGGGAACCTCTATCGCAGCGTAAGCTCCATAAACGCCGCGACGATTGCTGCGAAGACGATTTTATTGCCCAATCTTCAGCCGAATCCTCCCAACAACGCAGCCTGTTTCGTTTATCAAGAGCAACCCGCTGGCTGCAACTCGACGCTCGGCAACCCGTGTTTCGTGACCGATGTGGCCGTGACCTTGACCGTACAGACACAGCTGCCCGATCCCTCTACCGGGCTTTACCAGCAGGAGACCAAGGCATTGCTGAACGTTTCTCCGCGAAACGTGTTCGACGCATATCAGCTATCGACGCTGAATAATGACCGAGTTCAGCCGATGCCGTCCACGGTTGGGACGACCCCGCCGAACACAGGTCTAACGTCTCAAACTCCTTAATTAGACGAAAAATGAGGCCTCTATGAACCGCAAAAAAAATGAAAAAGGCGTGGCTCTGATTCTGGCGCTGATTCTAATGCTCATCATCTCGGTGATGGCCGTTTCGCTGATGTTCATTTCGCAGACGGAGACCTGGGCAAGCATGAATTACAAGCTTATGTCCCAGGCCAGGGACGGAGCGGAAGCCGGCATCAACGCGGCGGCAAATTATTTGATCAACACGTATACGCCGCCCGCCAGCACGGGAACCGACACGCTCTCGAGCTACAACTATAACGTTTCGGCCGTGCAATACCCGCCTGCCAACAGCGGGAACCACGATGTGGTTTTAGCGACCAGCAACAGCAAGAAAGCTAACAATTATCCGGTGTCTTCGGTAGTGACAGCCTTTCAGGGTGCGGCACAGGGCAATCTTACGGCGGGCAACGCAACGGTCGCTTACTCCACCTCCGCAAGGCTTTTGAGCATGGAACAAGTTACGCCCTGGGGCACGACCATACCCGTGACCGTGCAGACCTGGCAGATCACCTCGGACGGCACGATTAGCGGTGTTCGTGCCGCCGACGAAGAGCTGTCGGCGGTTTTAGAGAAGCAAGTTACGCCTGTGTTTACCTATGCCGCGTTCGCTACTGCTAATGGTTGCGGCGCCTTGAATTTCGGCGGAGGCGGCCATACTGATAGCTATAATTCCGGCAATCTTACGATGAGCGGCGGCGTTCCGGTGACCACGGCCGGTAACGGTAATATAGGCACGAATGGAAACTTAGCTCAGAACGGCGGCACGACTACGATTAACGGGAACCTCTCCACGCCGCGCACGGGTACAGGGACCTGCTCGAGCGGCAATGTTACAGCCTGGACGAACAGCAACGGAACTGTGACAGGTGGGATGGTCGAACTGCCCCAGCAGGTGGTCTATCCGAATCCGGACGCGCCAAATCCCGCACCGCCGACTACCAGCATAACTTTGGATAACAGCGCCGGCAATTGTGGCGGCGTCATCGGCTGCACCTATGGCACGGGCGCCCCTCCTGGCGGCAACGGCTGCCCATCGGGGGACTTCTGCTTGGCACCGGGAATATGCCCTCCGCCTACCGGCGGGCCTGTTAGCACCACCCTTGGCGGTCTTTACGGGAACCTTACCGTGAAGGGTACCGTGCATCTCTCTAGCGGTTGTTACAACATTAATAGCCTGACTGAGAACGGCCAGGGCACTATTACGGTCGATTCGGGGCCCGCGGTCGTCAACGTCGCCGGAAGCGGCGTTTCCACGCCGGTTGACTTGACTGGCGGAGGCCTGATCAGTAATGCCGGGTGGGATCCACAACTGTTCCAGCTAATGTATGCAGGAACGGGCACGATCAATATCAAGGGTGGCGCTAACTCCATAGGACTGCTATATGCACCAAACGCCACGCTCTCTTTTAACAGCGCCGGCGGAAATTGGTATGGCGCAGTCATTACGGGGAGCATGACCGACATGGGCGGCGCGACCATCAATTACGACATCAACTTGCGGAAGCAAGCCGTCACTGTCGGCAGCTGGATGCTCGATTCCTTCACCTGGAAGAAGAACTAAAGCGCTGTCACCTGCCGGCAAGAAATTGGGGCACGCCGTGAAAGGCGTGCCCCAATTTCTTGGCAAATCGCTAAGGCAAATCGCTAAAGAGAACTCCAGTCCACGCGGGCCAATCAGGCAAAAAAAAGGAAGCAGCTTTGGTACTACCGCCGCTGCTTCCCGGGGTGTGTTCTATGAGTATGGTCACTATATCACATTTCGCCGCGAAGTGAATAGGGGAGAAGCCGTATAGCCAAAAGCGGGGTGGCTTAAGCGCCGTGTTATACTGCGGCTCGCGCCCGTTCGCAGTTAACTCATTCTGCCTATCGGAGATAGGAACAAAACGGCGGCTCAGGAGGCGAGATGTCCTACATTTCCCGGCGCCAATTTACAACCCGGTTCATTTTGGCAGGTGGAATGGCCTGGATCAGCCGAGGCACTCGAGCAGCGGATTTCAAGCTAAGGCAGTTTCATAATCAGCCCGCGGACAGCCCTTTGCATAAGCGGCTCGTCGAAATGTGGGCGGCCGTCAAAGCCGAAACGGGCGGACGCGTAGACGTAGCAACGTTTGCCGATAATGACCAGCTTCCCGGGAGCGATCCTGCGGCATTAAAAATGCTGGTTGACGGGGAGTTGGATTTCTTCACCTTGAACGGAGGCTTGATTGGCACAGTTGTGCCAGCGGTAAATGTGCAGGGGCTACCTTTCGCATTTCGCGATGAAGCTCAGGTCTATCGCGCCATTGACGGTGATCTGGGTGAGTATCTGGCGAAGGAGATGGCCGCCAAGGGCATTTATGCCGTTCCTCGAGCCTGCTTCGAAAATGGGTTCCGGCAAATTACCTGCTCGGTCCGGCCGATCCGCACGGTGGAAGACCTCAACGGCATCAAGATGCGCACACCGGACACCCCCATTTATGTCGATTGCTGGCGCGCCTTGGGAGCCACTCCCGTGGTGTTCAATTTCAACAAGATTTATGAAGTGCTCAAGACCGGCCAGGCGGATGCGCAGGACAATCCTTTGAACGTTGCTGAATTGCTGAAGCTCTATGAAGTGCAGAAGTACATCAGCTTAACGAATCACATATGGTCCGGCTTTAACCTGATCGCCAATCTGAAAATGTGGCAAGGTTTGCCTGCCGATGTGCAACGAATCATCCAGCGCAACGCCGAGAAATACGTGAAGCTGCAGCGGAATGACACGGACAAGATGAATCATGATCTGCCTCCGCGCTTAGCGCAGCGCGGCATGATAATCAATCAGGCGGATGCCGCCACCTTCCGAGCACGGCTCGGCGATTACTACGCGCACTGGAAGGAGACAATTGGGTCCAAGACCTGGGCGCTGCTCGAATCTCACGTCGGGAAGCTTGGATAATCACTAAAAATTAATGCAGTTGTACCGCGGCAAAGACCTTAGCACTAAGCCGACAACCGACTCCCTAGATCACCTATACATCCTGATCATTCCAGATTAGCGAGTGCCAAGGGCGCTGGAAACGCGCCGTGGCGTCGCTATCATTGGTCCAGGGATTCTCGTTTTGAGCAACCGTCCAGGACCTCGACGCCTGGGGTCAGGCTGAGAGTGCGACAATTTATGGACGCGTGGTTAGGAGATCAGTCCGGTACGAAGACGGTTTCCTGGAGAGTGGAGTGGCGAGCAGGAAAAAACTCCTGGTGCGGAGCTCCCTAACGCTCTTGGTGTTGCTAGGCGTCGGGATGCTGGGCTTCAGCCGCCAATTTTATACTGAGGCTCTGGACGATGCGTTTTTTGGCTTGGCCTTTGCGAGCGTGGTGATCCTTCACCAGAGGATTCGCCCGAGCTGGCTGGACGCGGCATGGATCGCGGCGGGAACGGCGGCATTGGGCATCGTGGATTTTCATTTTCTTCGCTACCCGCCAAAAGTCATGGCCTGGTTTTCATTCCTCGGATTGAGCAGCTTCGCAATCATGGCTTTGCGAAGCATTTGGAATCGGGACCGCCGGATATTGCTTTACGCGTGGATTCCGGCCGCGGCATTCGTGGTGTCTGACTACTTCGCCTCGAACATGCTGGAATGGACGGCGAAAGCGCATCCAAAGACTCTCGATCTTTACCTTCTATCATTTGACGGCAGCCTGCGCGTGCAGCTCGCTTTTGGCGCCGGTCAACTCTACGCGCGGTTTCCCGCGCTCCACGTCGGCGCGCTGATTGCATATATCGGCTTGGCCGTTCCGATTACCACGATCTATGCGGGGCGTCTGGTGCGTTTCAAGGAAGGCGCGTTCCCCGCGATGCTGGCTTTTCTCATCACCGGGCCCGTAGGGATTTTGTTTTACAACTTATTTCCGGCAGCGGGTCCCCACAATATATTCGGGCCAAATTTTCCGTTTCATCCGCTTCCGATTGCGGATTTACCGCGGCTGTTTTTGGAGCCGGTGGCCTTCCCAGGTGCGCGAAATGCCATGCCGTCACTCCATTTGGCCTGGACGCTGCTCGCCTGGTGGTATTCGAGAGGATTAAGCTGGGCTGATCGGTTCGTCGCCTTCGCCTTTCTCGCTTTGACCGCATTCGCAACGCTGGGGACGGGCGAGCATTGGTTCATCGATCTGGTGGTGGCGTTCCCATTTGCATTGCTGATGTGTTCGCTTTGCACGTATCAAGTCTCCTGGAAGGATTCGCGACGCCTGGCGGCGATCCTCGTTGGATTAGCGGTTACCATGGCATGGCTCGTGATGCTTCGCTATGGCGCTAAACTCTTTTGGACCTCGCCGATCGTGCCGTGGGCCCTCTCGGGGGCGACGATCGCCTGCGCTTACATTCGACAGGCGAAATTGGATCAGGCGACCCATGGTCAGGAAATTGCTACGCCGGATCCGGGACGGGTGGCCTCGTTCCGTTTCGATTCCGCAGTCGCTCGATCCGAGTAAGTCCAACTTCAGCTTCTCACACCAACCGGCCGGAGTCTAAAGTCAAAAAATTCCATGCCGGGTATTGCTTTGAAAGCAGGGATTGACGGAAGGTAGTCCCTCAGGCTTGAATGGGCATCTATTCGCTCGCTTTCTAGGGAGAATTCGCTTTGCAAGCCCAGGGACAAATCTCAGTTCCGATATCACGCCGATCTTGGCCAAGCTGGCTGAACCGCAACGTTTTTGCAATGGGCCTCACGAGCTTTCTTGGCGATGCGGGCTATGAGATGGCGACGGCCTTGCTCCCAGGTTTTTTTGCCGTTCTCGGATTGCCGGCTGCCGCGTTGGGCACAATCGAGGGCGTTGCGGATGCTACTTCCAGTTTTGTGAAACTCGGCGCGGGCTGGCTGTCGGATCGTTTGGGGCACAGGAAGACAATCGCAGTAGCCGGATATTTCTTGAGTGGCACGTCGAAGGCCTTGTTTGCGTTCGCATACAACTGGCCCTTGATCTTGGCCGGCAGAGTCATCGCTTGGTTTGGGCGGGGCATTCGCGGTCCTTTGCGCGACGCCATGCTGGCGGAATCCGTTCCCGCTCAAACGCGGGGAAAGGCGTTCGGTTTTCACCGCGCCGGCGACACCGCCGGTGCGATCATCGGTCCTCTGATCGGTGTGGGCTTGTTGTCTTATTTAGGCCCGCATTCGAGCGATCCCTCGCGTCCCTTTCGTATCGCTTTTCTATTGACCCTTATTCCAGGGCTTGCATCCGCGCTCACATTCGCGATCCTGGTTCACGAGAATCGAAGGCAGGGATCGCGCACCAGTCTCTGGGCTTCTGTGGGAACGCTTCCACGTCCGTTCTTTCGATTCCAAATCGGTGTGGGAATCTTTGGTGCCGGCGACTATTCCCATACCTTGATGATCCTCGCGGCTGCGCAACTCCTCGCGCCGGAGCGTGGCGTGACGCGGGCTGCGGCCATCGCAGGATTGCTCTACGTTCTGCACAATGTTCTCTATGCGCTCACTGCATATCCCATTGGCGCTTTATCAGACAAGCGGGGACGCAGAGGATTGCTGTCGGTAGGTTATGCGTTAGGCGCTATGGTGGCACTGGGTTTCGCGGCTGCTTTCTGGTCTAGGCGTGCGGATATCCTTTTCATCGCATTTCTATTTATGCTGGCCGGGGCCTTCGTTGCGATCCAGGACGCGCTAGAAGGAGCGATGACCGCGGATCTTGTCCCTGAAATTAGCAAGCGCGGAGTGGCCTATGGCGTGACGGGCAGCGTGAATGGAGTCGGCGATCTCATCTCCAGTGCGATCGTGGGCATCGTTTGGAGTTTTTATTCGCCAGTTCTTGCGTTTGCCTACGCGGCTGTGATGATGGCAAGCGGCGCCATCGCCATTCAGTGGGTGCGCTAGAAACCCGAGCCCGGGCGAAAGCCACGGATGCCATTCAGCAGCATTTCCGCTGACGCGTGAGCCCGTCGGCAAGTCACAACATTCCGTTCAGAATTTGGTCCAAGGCCACGAGGTCCACGTGTTTTCGGATCAATGCGGCCAGCGAGTCGAAGGGCTCGGCGAAGGAGCCGGGTTTCCCGGGCTCAAGTAGTGGCCATCCGCGGCGCCCTCGAAGAGCGTTCAGAAAATGCCGCCGAAATGAGGGCGTGTCAAAAACTCCGTGTAAATAGGTGCCCCACACCAGGCCATCTTCGGATTTCGCTCCGTCAAATCGCTCGGTAGGACTTCCCATTTCTTCCAGGATTTGGAAGACGGGTCGCGTAGCGCTTGGCCCGTTTGTTCGCCCCATGTGAATCTCATAGCCAGCGAGTTCGCGGCGGGTTTCGATATGAATAGCGCGGACTCGGACGGTTTTCTTTTCGCGCTCGAAACATGTCCTTAAGTGAAGAAGGCCGAGACCTTCTGCTCTTGGGATTAGGGACTCGAGGCCTTCCGGGTCCAGCAGTTCCTCGCCCAGCATTTGGTAACCGCCGCATATTCCCACGATGGAGATACCATGCTGTTGGCACCGTTCGATGTATTTCTCAAAACCCGACGATCGTACGTACGCGAGGTCTGACATCGTACTTTTTGATCCGGGCAATATCAGAGCATCGGGGAACGGCTCGGAATCGGGGACACGTCTGAGAAATCGCAGGGATACATCCGGCTCGCTTTCCAGGCAATCGAAATCGGTGGAGTTTGAAATGTGCGGATAATGAATAACCTGGATTTTGAGCTTATCAGGCTCAGCGACCCGTGATGATTTCCATTTCCATTCGGGAATGGAGTCTTCTTCGGCAACCTGGAGATCGTCAATAAACGGGAGCACTCCTAAGAGCTTCTTTCCCGTTCTGGCTTTAAGGAAGCCGAGCCCTTGATCCAATTGAGAGACATCTCCGCGGAATTTATTGATCAAGAGAGCTTTGACGAAAGACCGTTCTTCTGGGGTCAGAAGCTCCAGGGTACCCAATAGAGAGGCGAAGACTCCGCCCAAGTTGATATCTCCGACAAGCACGACGGGCGCGGCTGCCATTTTGGCGACAGTCATGTTCGCCATATCGAACGGGCGCAGATTGATTTCCGCGGGACTGCCAGCGCCTTCGATTACCAAGATCTCGTACTGGCTGGAGAGCTTTTCCAACGCGTCTCGTATTACACCGAGCAGCTGAGGCCTGGATTCATGATACTGGCGGGGTGTCATGACGCTTACGGGTTTTCCAAGTACGACAACTTGAGCGCCCATCTCGCTCGAAGGTTTCAACAGAATCGGATTCATCTCGATCGTAGGCTCTATCCCACACACTTGCGCCTGAAAGGCTTGCGCGCGACCGATCTCTCCGCCAGACGCGGTGACGAAGGAGTTGTTGGACATGTTTTGAGATTTGAACGGAGCGACACGCAAGCCCTGCTGTCGAAAATAACTGCAGAGCGCGGCGACAATGACGCTCTTGCCTACGTTCGATGCCGTCCCCTGGATCATGATCTTCCGCGCGGTCATGATTGGAGATCAAAGCGGCATAAAGTGTTCGGAAAGAGTCTGCGATTCGATCGGCTGTGTTTTGTCCCATGTGAGCTTCAAAGAGGAGCCAGAGGAGAACAATCCCGAGAAGACTTCTGGATGAATAATCTGGCCCAAAATTTCCAGACCGTTCACAATACGGGGGCCTGGCCGACTAAAGAAGGCCGGGCTATCTACGATGTAAACCTGGCCCGACCGCACAGCGGGAAGGCCGTAAAATCCAGCCTTCGCGGCTAGCCGCTCGACCTCCGCCAGAGACCGCGAAATCTTGTAGCCGCATGGCATGACGACCAGAATCTGCGGGGCAAATTCAACCACTTGCGCCCAGTCGATCGCTGTTGACGGCTGGCCATCGCTCCCCAAGCCGTCCGTTCCGCCCGCAAGACGAATCATTTCGGGTATCCAGTGCCCGCCGGCCATCACCGGATCCATCCATTCCATGCAGAAAACTCTCGGACGCTCGCGTATGGAAGACGTCACTTTGGCAATACGTGCAATACGGCTCTCGAGCTGCGCAACCAAAGCGGCCGCCTCTCTCTGGCGGCCTGTCACCTCCGCTACGGCCGAGATATTTTCCAGAATCTGACGCAGATTACTGGGTTCGAGAGAGACGACACACCGAGGGCCGGCCAAAATCCTTGCCGCCTCACGAACCTGTGCAACCGGAATGGCACAAACCGTGCACAGCTCTTGCGTGAGAATCACGTCTGGGTCGATCTGCTTCAGTAACTGCTCGTCGATTTTATAGAGGCTGTAGCTCGGATGGTGATGTTTGCTGAAGGCGGAGTGGATTTGCTCGCTGCGCAGAGCGGTTGAAACATTGCTAGTGGATACCACCGGCTTTGTTCTAGCTTCCTCCGGGTAATCGCATTCGTGGGAAACGCCAACGAGATCGTCGCCCAGGCCGAGGGCATACACGATTTCGGTTGCACTAGGAAGGAGCGACAGAATCCGCATCGCAGCCTCGCTTCGATTGGAGCAGAATAATCGCAAATCGCATTTCTCTTACCACTTCCAACTATCCCGCCCGATCCGGAACTTAATTCCGGCGCGAAATGCCAGGGGCAGAGAGGGGTAGCCAAACGCGGCCGTGTAGTGCTCGTTAAGAAGATTTTCGATGCTGGCAACGAGCGTCACGGCAGGGTTTATGGTGTATCGCCCGCTCAGGTCGATTTTCTGATAGCCCGCGTTCAGATTTCGGTTCGGCAAGAGCAGCGAATTCCCAAAGAATCCATCCGTCAGAAAGGTGCTGCTATCCTGCCGGCTAACAAAATATCCAGCCAGTGCGGTCCCGAACCTCCTTCGCGAATAATCAATCAACAGGCTGCCGGAATGGGGAGCTCGGCTGAATGGCCTGCCTCCTATGAGGGGTGAAAACGCCCCGATTGGAATGTTCGGAAAAGCCGGATCAATCGCGGGTTGAAGGGCGTCACTTGAAAAGGAGCGAGTGACAATGGCGTCCAAGTAGGAGTACTCGCCCTGCACATGGAGACCCCGCCCCAGATTAGCTTCTAACTGCACCTCCGCACCGAGCGCCCGGAATGAAGAGGAATTGATACTGGCTCCGAAACCACTAGCTGCGGCAACATCCGGAGGCACGCCCAATTGAGGTAGGACGCCTGCGTTCACGAACTCGATAAGGTCAAAGTAACCTTCGTGAAAGAAGGTGACGCCGATGCGGGCACGATCATTCCATAAGCCTTGTTCCACTCCGAAATCGAAGCTACGGCTCCGTTCGGGACCGATCGGAGAAACACCGAACTTGGAAATCAACGACGCCCCTTGCCCTTGCGGAAGGTTCGACAGGAGGACAAACAGAGAAGAACCCTCATCGAAGATGCTGGGCTCCTTGATTCCCTTACCAAAGTTGAATTTCAGCTTCGTTTCGCTGAAAAGGGCATTCGAAGAGGGTCGCCGCAAGTAGTATGCGAGAGAAATGCGAGGCGTGGCCGCAAAGCCAAAGATCGCATTATCCTCGAATCCGACACCTGCCGTGGCATAGAAGCGGTGAGACAGGCTGCCGTGCCCCTCGGTGAAGTAACTGAAGTTGTTTCGGTTTGCCGGTGAAAGCGATTCCTGAGAGTTCGTGAATCCATTCTCATTCTCGTATCGAAACCCAAAGATGGCTGCGAGATTCGGGCGGAAATCGTAATCCGACTGTGCGTAGAACGAGCGGCGGGCCGTGCTGGAATTAAACGTCTGCGGATAAGCTCCGCCGAAATCCAAAATGGCCTGGCCGGTGACGCTATACCCGTTTGCTCCGCGGATGGTGACTGTGTCGCCAAGAAAATTTCCGTCGAAAGGCGTTCCACTGGGTGATGGAGTGACGAACTCAAAATTGAGCTGAGTCGAAGCAAAACGCACGAGATTATGCCAATGTTCGGCCGTTTGATTCTGTAGAGTGACGCCCCAATAGGTATCCTGCTCTTTCTGCGAGGAACTGTCTGGTAGGCCGTAAAAGTCCAGCGCATTGGGATCGCCCAGATCCACCGTGGTGTGGCGGAGCGTAAAGCGGACCTCAGTCGATCCATTCACTGCCCAGCCGAAATTGCCCGCGTAGGTCCCGTGGTGAAACGCGTCATTGGGAAGGCCATTTTGCGTGTCGAATCGAGAGAACTCGGCAAAATAGTCGAATTGATGGAATGCCCCGGCGAGCGATACGCCATTTTGATATGTTCCGAAGTTACCTCCGTCAACGGAGTATGCAATTTCGGGAGTTGCCGTCGTGCCGTGACGTGAGGTGATGTTGATGACGCTACCCAAGGCGTCGGAACCGTACAGCACACTATTCGGACCGCGCAGAATCTCTAGATGGTCGACACCGGTGCTGGCGAGATTGGCGAATTCGAAGGCCCCGCCCACATCGTTCACTGGGACACCGTCGATAAGCACCTTATTGAAATTCGCATCCCCACCACGGACAAAAACGGACGTTGTGCCCCCTCGTTGGCCACTCTGTACAACTTGCACTCCAGGTACCGTGCGAAGCACCTCGAGAAGATCCAACTTGTTCGTGCTGTCGAGTTGACTGCGGTCGATCACGCTGACCGACGCCCCAACTTGAGATTCGGGCACTTCGGTCCCCGTATCCGAAACTACAATCTGCTGGCGTAGAGAACTGACCTGAAGCAAGACATCGAATTGAACGGTCCCTCCCGGGGACAGAAACACGGGTGGGTTATCCTGATTCTCGAAGCCGGTCGCCTTGACACGGACGCTGTATCGTCCGCTACCCAGGTGCGAAAAGACGAATGAGCCTTCCGGGCTCGCATTCGCGTCGCCGAGTTCTTTGTTGTCTTGAAGCAAGGTGACTTCAGCATTGGGAACCGCTGCTCCCAGCGGGTCCAGCACCCGGCCGCGTATAGTTCCTAGGGTCGCCGCACTTGTCGGCCGGAATAAGCTAAGAAGGAAAAGTAACAAAAGACAGCCTCTGATTTGCCACAGCTTAATTGTATCCATAATGTCCTCTCCCCCCTCGGAAGAGCGCACTTGAGATAGCTGAAGGGACCGGTCTCCTGACTCGCGACGCACATCATCGGTCTGCACCTTCCCACCCGCATGGGCAGTGGCTTATCGCAGACCTTAGCAGCCGCTTACAGTTGCGGGGCAGTGGCGGAATTTCACCGCGCTTCCCGTTCATCCCCTCCGCGAATTGTGAATCCTATCTGCTCCTCTGCTGCTAAAACTCAATCCCCTTCTGAGCGCTAATGCCTTGCTCAAAAGGAGGTGTTTCCCGGCACCTTGCGTTCTTTTATGTTGGTTACAAACCCATCGGCCATGCCCGGGCTGGAGAGGAAGTGCAGGTGAATGTAGCTTGCAAGGACATTCCCGATGCGCCAGCCCTCGGGCTCCTCGCAACCCGTCATGAAATTCCGCGTTCGGTAGACGTGTTCCATCGGTCCTGCATCGATGATCCTTGAACAGTGAAAGCTGTGGCCCAGGGCCTTTCTGCCCGCAAGCCCCAGCAAGCAATCCGACGTAAAGGAAACTTCGGTGTAGCCGAAGTTGACGAGCCTGTCGGTCATCTGCACACCCAGTGGCAGCGCGCCCACCATCGGGAATGGGACTCCGTCTTTTGTTACGATCTCTTTAGCCAGGTACATCAAACCTCCGCATTCCGCATAAATCGGTAAGCCCCCTTGGGCAGCCCTCTTTATCGAGGCGAGCATCTGGCTGTTTTCAGCTAGTTGGTTCGCAAAAAGCTCCGGATAACCTCCTCCGAAATAGAGGGCATCAAGAGCAGCGGGCAAAGACGAATCCTCTAAAGGACTGAACTCGACGATTTCCGCACCAGCCTCTCGCAACCCGTCCAGATTATCTTCATAGTAAAAACAGAAAGATTTATCGCGTGCGACGCCGAGGCGTACCGAGTGGACCACCGCACGCGGAGCATCGTGAGCCGGAGCATCCTTGGGCGGGGCGGGAATGGGGGCAGCGCATTCCAGAAGTTTGTCCAGATCAATACTGCTTTCCGCCAACTCACCCAGGAGCGAAAACACTGAATCTGGCAAGAGGTTTTCTCCGGCGGTAAAGAGTCCCAGATAACGTTCGGGAATGTGGATCCGCTCGTCACGCGGCAAGTACCCCAATGACACAGCATTGGCGCTGGTTGTCAGAGCGTCTTTCAACATCCGATAGTGAGCCGGCCCACCAACCCTGTTGAAGATTACGCCGGCGAGCTTCAACGCTGGATCGAAAGTCTCGAATCCATGAACCAAAGCTGCTGCGCTCCGAGCTATCGAGGATGCATCCACAACAAGAATCACCGGCAGCCGCAGCCACTTCGCGATTTCGGCTGTGCTGCCTGCCTCCGATTTGCCATCCGCGCCGTCGAAGAGCCCCATCATGCCCTCAACGACGCACAAGGCCGCTCCCGCAGCACTCCGACAAAAAATCTCGCGGTTCGCGTCGGCGGAAACCATCCAGCCATCCAGGTTCCGCGATATGCGTCCGCAGACTCGTGCATAATGTCCGCCGTCGATGAAGTCGGGCCCGCATTTGAAAGGTTGAATCGTGAGCCCGCGCCTTCGTAGTGCGGCCATGAGGGAAAGTGCGACCGTAGTCTTGCCGACGCCGCTCGCGGGTCCAGCAATGATGAAACCCTTGCTCGGGCCCTGTGCCGGTCGAATGGCGCGATCACTTGCCATTCTTTTGTCCCCAATAATCAAAAAAGATCAAATCCTCGAGCGGAATCCTTGGCAGCCATCCGGCGATTTCCAGTTCCGGGCGCGGAAGAAATTCACGGACATAGCCGACGCAGAGATAAGCGACGGGAATTACGTGCTCCGGAATGTGCAGCAGCCGCTTGAGCTGAGCTGGTTCAAAGATACTTACCCACCCAACACCGATGCCTTCGCCCCGGGCCGCCAGCCATAAATTCTGAACGGCACAGCAGGTGCTGTAGACATCTGTTTCCCGAATGGTGTTTCGCCCCAAAACGTACGGGCCGTTGCGAGATGGATCACACGTGACACAGAGATTCACCGGCGCTTCGAGAATGCCTTCGAGCTTCAGCTTCGAATAGAGCTCGCGTTTTTTCCCTTCGAAAACCGTCGCGGCGACTGCGTTTGTTTCGTCGAAGAACTGTTTGACCTGCCTCTTAATTTCTGGGCTGCGAATCACGATGAACGACCATGGCTGCATGAACCCCACCGAACCCGCATGGTGTGCGGAGTCAAGCAGCTTCCGCACAAGCCGGTCAGAAATGGGATCAGGGAGGAAATGGCCGCGAACATCCCGCCGCTTGTATATCGCTTTGTATAAACCACGCTTCTCCGCCCGCGAAAACTCGCTCAGCGCGGATAGCTTTCGTTTGTGAATCGCCGTCATGGCAGGACCGCCCCTATCAAATAAATGGCGATTTCCGTGAGCTGGTTCGTAGCACCCAAACAATCTCCTGTGATTCCGCCGATCCTGCGCCAGTAGTAGAAACCGCTGATTGCTGCAGTCATGGCCGCAGTCAATGACGCCCACAGTGCAGCAGCTCTCAAGGCGATCGCGACAATGGCGAACGCCAGAAGCGTTCCGGCCCCAAACGATACTGCCGTGACTTTATCGGCGATCAGTTTGCCTTGTCCGGCTTCATGGTCGCGAGCAGAGGGCAGAAAAAATGCCAATGGCAATGCCGTCCAACGCCCCAGCACTTGCCCTGCAATGAAAAAACCTATGAACTTGCCGGGTGCAAGATTCGTCAGGAAGACGAAGCGCGCCAGCAATCCCAGCGTGATTGCGATTGTTCCATAACTTCCGATACGGCTGTCGCGCATGATGGCGAGGACCCGGTCCTTTTCCCATCCTCCGCCGAATCCGTCTGCCGCATCCCCCAGAGCGTCCTCATGAAGTCCGCCCGTTATCGTGACGAGGTAAACGAGTATCAGGACCACGACGACGTCACGGCTTGCATGGGGTGAAAGCAACAAATACAAGGCGGCGCCACCCGCACCGACAAGCAGCCCTATAGCTGGGAAGAAAACTACAGATCTTGCGAGCGCATCCCGCGAGTATTGAATCCCGCGAGGCACCGGCAATCTCGTCATGAACTGAACCGCGACGAGAAACGAGTTTGCTGCGCTTCTCATCCGATAGCCTCGCTAACTCCGGCAGAGGAGAACGTCGCCATTTCATTCAGCAGCTTTGTGGCGCTTTCAATCAGCGCCATACACAGTGCGGCGCCCGTTCCTTCGCCAAGCCGCATGTTCAGGTCCAATAGCGGCGCCTGGCCAATAAACTTCAGGAGTGCTTCATGTCCTGGTTCGCTCGACCGATGCGCTGCAATCAAGAAATGCCGGACGCGCGGCTGCAGGGCGCAGGCGAGGGCTGCCGCGGAGGTCGAGATGAACCCGTCAATGACAATAGGGATTCGCCGTGCCGCTCCAGAGAGAATCACGCCCGTCAGCCCGGCAATTTCCAGGCCGCCAACTGTCTGAAGCACTTGCAGCGGATCCGACGGGTCGGGATGATTCACAGCAATAACCCGCTCGACCACTTGAACTTTGCGCCTGAGCCCTGCGTCGTCCAAGCCTGTGCCACGCCCAGTTACATCGGCGGCGGACCTGCCCGTCACAATGGCCGTGATGGCGCTGGCGGCTGTGGTGTTTCCGATTCCCATTTCGCCGGTGCCTAAGAGCGTTCGGCCATGGTCTGCCGCATCGTTCGCCAGCTCGATCCCTACTTGCAACGCGCCGTACATTTCGGCCGGAGTCATCGCGGGGCCACAAGCCATGTTCTTGGTACCCTGGGCGATTTTCTTTCTCAGTAAATTTGGCAGTCCGCTGGTATCGCCCTCCACTCCAATATCGACGACCGTCACATCAATTCCAAAATGGCGGCACAGGACGTTAATCGCCGCCCCGCCAGAGAGGAAATTGAGGACCATTTGCCGGGTCACGTCCTTGGGGTAAGCGCTGACGCCCTCTTCGGTGACGCCGTGGTCGGCCGCGAGCGTAAAGATCACTTTCTTGGAGCAGTCGGGCCGCAGATCCTCTCGAATGGCGACGATCCTTGCTGCAATTTCTTCCAGCCGCCCAAGGCTGCCCGATGGCTTTGTCAGACTATTTAGCCGCCCGCTGGCTCGCTCGTACCATTCCTGCCGCAACAAAGGCACTGCGGCGATAACGTCATGTACGGCCGCCTCGGCGCACCTATTTTGGCTAGCTGTTAAGGCCGTCACTTGAATGTCTCTTGCGAACGCCATTCGTGGATTCTCCCGATCGGTTCGTTGCGGAACCCGCAAGGCTCGCATCGCCCTCGTGTTGGCTGATCCCCGAATCCTTCAAGATCACCGGCACACCGGCTACCATCAGGATTACCGTGCCCGCAATCTGAGCTATTTTCTGATTCATTTGTCCTAAAAAGTCGCGATAGATCCGCCCGCTCCTGTACGCAGGAACGACTCCACTTCCTACCTCATTGGATACCGCGACCACGGCAGCCTCTGAGGCTCGAATCGCATCGCAGACCGCCTCGATGTACTCTTTCGGATAGCGCTTCGATTTCTTCCTGGCACGCATAACGTTGGCCACGTAAACCGTAAGGCAATCTACGAGAATCACGTCCGCTTTTCGCGATTCGGAACGAATTGTTTTGTGGAGATCCAGAGGCGCTTCGATTGTCCTCCACGCGATAGGTCGCTCACGACGGTGCTGGGCGATCTTTTTTCGCATTTCGGCATCCGTGCGGCGCGCCGTAGCGATGAACGTTACGCTCTCGAAATGGGAAGCAAGTTGCCGCGCGTAATGGCTCTTTCCGCTCTGTGCTCCGCCCAACACAAGCGTTACGTTCTTCTTAGGCGTCTCCGTTCCCGGCGACACAGGAACTCCAGTTCTGGAGGGAGAAACTGCGACGGTGCTTTAAGCCAACTTTAATTGCGTTGGTGCAGAGACATCGCCAATCGACTCTCCCTTAGAAGCCGATTCGATAGCCTGCGGGTGGTTGGTCGGTCTCCTGACTCGCGCATCGACGAGCTCGAGCTGCCTTCCCAGAAATTCCAGTGGCCTATTTCGCTCGACCTCTCCGCGCTCACAGTGGCGGGGCCGTGCCGGATTTTCACCGGCTTCCCAATTGCACCAACCGTTGCAGGTTATAAGTTAGGTAAAGACTCAAGTCAAGAAGTGATTGCGGGCGGCAGCTAGGGCCGCATAGCCGAACTTGAGTAGCTCGTCATCCTTCATTTTGCGGAGGCGGGGTGTCTTTCCCTGTCTTGTAGGCCGGTCTAGGCTAAAACTGCTCACTCGAGGCGGCTAAATCATCAACATAGCGTTCTGGTGCCGGTGTGCTGCGCAAAAATTCCTCCGCACCTTCAAAACATTCGCAGTTGAGACAGCTCGCGCGTACGTTCAACCTCTACAGATCATTATCTGACAGGAACCGGCCGTAATCGTTCGACTCCAGCCAGTGGTAGAGATGAATCTGGTACAGATAGGAGCCAACTAGCTCTTCTCCCAACTCGTGTGTCTCGCTGCAAACGAAAGGCACTTGCAACCCGGCAAGAACGGCGATCAAGAATTGTGTCGTTCGGTTGGGATCAACGCTCGTGTGGGCGTAAGGAGACTTCACCTGACTCAGCGTGCTCGTGATCACCAACAACCGATGCGGGTGCTGCGCCATGAGCTGGAGACGTTTGATGAAAGCAGTGCGTTCGACCGTGCAGGAATGGACTAGGTCTGAAAGATCTTTCCGCTCCACCACGCACACGTCTTCCAGACCGGCTATAGAGTAGTCTCCCAGCGGGAGCGCCTTCTTTTCGACTCCGGCAAACCATCCCCGGAAGCGAGAGAAATTGAAGGGATTCTGTTCTCGCGTGTCCACAAGAAGGGTCGGGCGCGGTGCCTGAAGCTGCGTGCCACCGCGTTCGGCCAGGACGGGAATCACCGGGTGGGGCACGGGCGCTGCGGTCATCAGCCATTCGAGCGGAGAAGTAATCAACGGGCGGCGTTTTCTCAGCAGT
>WNGM01000261.1_pt1 | contig 41710 bp, 74 predicted proteins | sample 5400571 | NCBI WGS metagenome assembly WNGM01 (sample SAMN13153378, study PRJNA577476) | soil metagenome | isolation source: 100 cm soil or saprolite under Garry oak tree replicate 2 | place: USA:California | collected 2016-06-15 | reverse complement strand
ACTATTCTATCTCCGCCTTCACCCGTTGCCGCACTTCCTACTGAAACTGCTAACCTATAGCCACTTCTATTATTTTCAAATCTAGACTTTAGATTTTGGTCTTTTGCTAAAGAAAAGTTATCTCCCCAATTAGTTTTATACCAATTGCTCTCTATAAGTCTTCTACATTTAATGCTGTCTCTAATTGCCAAAGAAAGTGCATAACTAGAAAACATCCACCTTGTATACGGCTTATTAATCCACTCCCACATCGGCCAAAATACTGAAACGCAAAGACTTTTCATTGCTCTAGGAGGCATATTAATGAGGAGATTTTGTATTTGATTATTAGAAACAGCTTCTAGATGCTCGCAAATAGCATCTATATGCCAGTTATGCATATACTCTTGTGAAGGCTCAACGACGTGCCATCCTTGACGAACAAATGATCGAAGTGACTGTTCGGCTCTTCTTTTTTTCTCTATTCTTATATTTTCTAAATTAAGGAGATTCTTTACTAACATTTTCTATTGTTCTTGTTGATTTTCTTGCTAATATTTCTAAAACATCTAGTTCTTCATCGGTAAGATACATAAGAAAATCATCTCTTTGAACCGTTTTGAAAGCAGAACTTTCTTCGGTTATTTTTAATTTGTATGTATTTTCTCTATTTTCTTCCATGCTCTTCCTTTGCTATATATGAATAGTATCATTGACTGAGGCACAAAACTAGCACTTTACTACGAATATCACAAAATAAACGGCAAGGTTATGATATACAAAAGAGTCTTTAGTGCTTTAAAAATATCAATGTACATAGAGCAAAAAATAGTATATAATAAGAACAATAAATGATGCGATAGCTAAGGAGAAATGATGAAAGATTTGATTTCTAGAGGTCAATTTAAGCTTATTGACAAGGATGAATTTAGAGAAGAAGTAAAAGAAAAAGTTGAAGAAATAATACAAAAACAGCTACTTCCATTTCTACAAGAAGAGAATAAAGAAGCGGAAACGACATTTGAAAATGGGTTGATCTTGGAAAAAGACGGCATCGACCTTTACTTTGCTCATATAAAGATCAATGACGGAAGATGCACGGGTCTAGCTATTATCGATAACAAAGTTTCTGTAAAAGCTATTAGTCAAGCAAAAAATCAAAGAATATACGAAAGTTTGATGAATAGATTTCATGACATGGAGTTTTCTGAAAAATTCACTTCTGCTTTCAATGACGCGATGCTTAAATCATTAGGAAATTTAGAATTTTTCAAAGGAAGTGATGTCATTTCTGACAAAGTCTTAGAAAGAATAGGTGAAGACAAAAACTCTATAGAGGGTGGAATAAAATATACTATATCGGGTGACGAAATTTATTATATTAACTTTGAAAATAATGGCGAATGTCACTATAGAATGTTTAATATTATCGATGGCGAATTAACAGAAGATGAATTAGATGGAGAAAAAGAGCATTCTGAAATGCTTAATAATCTTTATCACTTAGAAAGAGAAAAGGAAAAGAGCACAGATGACTAGCTAGTACATTTGGTTTCTCTCCTTAAAGATATGTTATAATACTTTATAAGGAGAGAAACCAAATGAAAATCGTAAACGCATCAAAAGAAGAAGTATTGTCAATTTTATTAGCAGGTGATATAATCGTTATCAATGACTCAGAATGTTATTTTGACAAACAGAAAGATATATATATCTTTAAAAGACAAGACAAAATATTTTATTTTAAAACTCTCTTTGATTTATCGTGCTTCATAGCATTTAACTCTTCGAATATAAAAGTGAAAGGAGAAGAGAAAAATCAATCACTTTCATGGCTTGTTCTCACATTAGAGAAAGTTATATCGGGGTTTTATAAAAAACAAGATGCAATTGACTATTGCATACGATTATCGCAGAGCACTAAGAGGCAGAGGCCCGTATCGAAAATAACGACAGGAATTTATACATTCAGTTCAAAGTCGCTCGACACTTCTTTTTACTATATAGGATTAAAAAAAGAACTATACGAATACGGCTTTAGCAGAATTATAGATCAATGGGAAGAAAGAAAAAGATGATGTATAAAGACCCAGCAAAAGAAATACTAGTATTATCAGAAAAAACGCAAAAAGTTTTACTAGAATGGTTAAAGACAAAAAAGACGTTTTACGATTTTACATCTTGTGGAACAGAATCAGTAGAAAGTATTAAAGAATTGCAAGAAAAAAACTTCTTGCACTATGTTGAAGAAACCTTTTACCTTTCTCTAGATGTTATAGATGCAAAAGCATTACATCTAGAGAGGGCGACAAAAATTCTTCAGAACGGGACGTTTCTGCCAGAAGAAGAAAACGAGGCTATAGAAGATATTCTCGATTTAGGAGATTGGAGATCTATTATTCTGCCTGAAAAAATAGTATCAAGAATAATATATATAGAGGAGCAACGATGTCAAGCAGCTTTGAAGAGCCAATAAACCTTAAAATAACGATTGCTAAAGGTTGCAAGGGGTGTGGCGACAAGTGGATTCAAGAAATAAATAATAAATGCAAAAAATGCCATAGATGCTTAAATTGTTGCACGAGAATTGATGTTGAATATTCTTGTGCATGGCAATTAAGAAACAACCATGGCAGTAGCGATAACTCTAGAGCAACTTCACATTTAAGAATGTCAAATGCTGCAAAAGAACGCTTCAAAACGAGTCCTCTTAATAAGAATCGGCAACAATAGGCTCATTATCCCACTTTGCATTCGTGATCACAGTTTTCTTAGGTAAGATGATAATGTCTAAGTTATGAATAGCTCTAAGATGCCTTACTGAAAAGTTCGTTTTACTCTGAATTGTGACAGCTGAGGTCGTCTTCAATTTTCCTGCATACGGTTTTACTTTAACTGTTGGCAGCGATGAAGCGATTATGGACATTCCTCTTTTGTAAAGATGATCCATAATCGCTTCTTTTAGCGTAAGATCTCTTTTATTTTTCACGATACTCATTAACATTTTTTCTCCTTTTTTCTTCTTCTTTTAAAATTATAACATATTTTAGTTTTTTTCTTTCCTTTCTTCTACGAGAGTCACGAACATATCTAAAATACCCATTTCTTTATCTGATAAGAGCGTTGTGTCGATAATGTTATTCTTGCTCTGCTCATCGTTATTTCTATTCGAGTTATTCTCAGTAGATAGTCCCAAAGCCAATCTTCCTGTCTTCTGCCAATTTACTGCTGCCCTTCCTAATCTATCTAAGCTAACTTGGTCTAGAGGCTTTCCTTCAGACGCAGCAGCGTCTAGATGCATAAGAATATGCGTCATGGCTCTTTGCGCTGCCGTGATACATGTTTCGTCAAATTTAGCAGCTGCTTCTATATAATTATTCATATTGGCTGCACTTACCCACTTATGAAGACTTGCCTGCCAAACTTCTCTTTTATTGATCCATTGGCCCTCATTTAGCTTTCTATGTAGTGTAGAGTGAGGAATATTATGAACATCAGATAATTCTGAGAGTGTTGGATAATAAACTTCTCCACTAGGCTGTATTAACCCTTGAATAAATTGGCGTTCTATTACTTCGTATGACGCATCACGAGGAAGCAAAACGCCTTTTTTTGTTGATTTTACGACCATGTTGTTCCTTTTAAAATGTGTGGACTTCTATAATTTTCGCTCTTACGTCTTTCTTTTCTATCCAACATTCTTGACCATCAATAATATCATAGCGTCCAAACCACCCTAACTTGTACGTTTTCTTTGCCCACTTTGCATAATCTACTAATTTACAATTCCATGTAATTCCGCCTTTTCCTGTTTTAAATTGCCCGAAGACAAAAACAGTCTTTTCTTTTAACGTGAGCCAGCACCAAAATACATAGATAATTTGATCACCAGAGATAGATTCAGTTATTTCTATAACCCTGCATATTCTCTTTGAAGAAAAAACAAAATGAGACGTTAATAGAACGTGAATAACATCGACTATAGCATGTCTTTCTATACTCTGGTTCATATATCAAAACCTTATGCTATTGGTTGCCTCATCATTATTTCCAATTTCATGTGCTCACGCTTAAGCTTTTCATACCTATTTACACTATTTGTATCTACCATTTTTTTATCTCCAACTTTTACTTCTAACAAAATCTTATCGCCCATAAGACGATAAATTTGAGTTCTACTTACTGCCAATCTTCTACTTGCTGTTTGAATCGACATGGCTGTGTTAATCTCTAAAACCATTTTTTTTCCTTACCAATGCTGAATTAAGTATTTTTTTTATTATAACACACGAAACAGTTCAATTTATACACTTCACGAGTAAAACTAAATGTAAATAATGTACTTCTTCGTACTTTTAATATATAATATAATTAAATAAAATTAAATTGAGGTAATCAAATGAAGAAAAGTCTTTTTGACAATAATGACAAGTATAATCGTGATGCTTTTCTTATTGAAACACTTATAGAGACAAGCATTAGAAGCGCTTTTAAGAGATTTCTTGATGACGGATATTCAGTAAGAGAAATAGCGCACGTTATGCATTTAACGATTACTGATGTTGAGCTAGAGTCAATTCTATTAAAAGAGACTAAATAAATAGTTACTATACTTCTTTGTATACTATGTACATTTTAGAATTAGCAACATATAATGTACATATAATGTAAAGGAGGATTTTTCTATGGTCACTCTAGAAAGAAAAGAGATAAATGAAAAATGTAAAATATATGCAAAAAATACAATAAAAACTAAATCTGAACCTCGAATGAATCAAATTTTAACTGTGTACAAGAAGAAATTTTTATCGAATCAGATTATGAAGCTAGAGGATGAAACAGTCATTACTATTGTAAAATTGTACGTAAGAAAAGACGGATCTATTGTTCTTTTTGGAAAGGATGCTGAAAACAACTCTGTATGCACTCTCGTAGAAGAAGAAAAATTAGAGAGAGCCATAGTAAAGATGCTCGTGGCAATAAAAAGTACGTAAATGATAGATTTGAATTTGTTGATGGCTTCGATAAGTTATATCGAAGCAAAGAAAGAAACATTTTCTGACGAGTTCTTCGCAAGGATGTTTCTTTCTTTAGATTTTCCTTTTGAAAACACGAAAGAAAAGAAACAGATTTTTATGTTCGAAATAAAGAAAATTATTTTCGAATTTTATAAAGATATAGGCGATGGTGCGAATTATACTCAGAAGCTAGGAGAAATGGCAAGAGGAGATGGTTTGAGAGCCTTTCACTATGTCATTATACGAGACTGCTTTTTGAAGACGATGAAGACGCAAATGGGCGTAGCATATACGCCCACGATAAAGTCTTCCTGGGAAGACATTACGATTATCATTATTCAAATATTGTGTACTAAGGTCTTAGAAAATCCTTTCTCACATCTTTGGAATTAGTGACATCGCAAGATGGACACCATAAAAGACAATAACAGAAAACACTACTGCGACAATAACCATTGTCAAGGTCGCAATTACGATCCTTTTTGTTTCCATTTTCTTTCTCCTTTAATGAAGTAACACTAACCTCAAAGCGAAAAGTACAAGAAGCCCCCCTATCGACAACATAAGAAAAAGCAGTAAGAGAACGTCAAAATCTCTAAAAAATATTTTTAACTTCTTCATTTTCACTCATTTACTCTCTAAAAACGTTAAAACAATAAAGAAAACACCGTAAATAATACAAAATACAACTAACATAAACACACAAAAGAAAAATACCTTCAAAAGACGATCCATTTTCCTCATCCTTTACGAGTGTCACCCCAGATAACAATCCTACGCAAGACATATATTTATATATCTTTTATGGCCAGAGTCCCCTACTGTCACCTGGGTGATGCTAATATTGACTCGATGACAACGACGTGGATAGATAGACACTTAGCATATGTAAGTTTATCATCAAAAATTTGAAGCGCAAATGTACTATCTTTTGCTCGTAATGTTTCATCTACAGATATTTGAGTCGGCGCTTTAGAAAGATCAAAAAACTTATCATTTAACTTAAAAAAACCACTAACGCGTATAACGACCGAGGGGCCGAAGAGTGTTCTTGCGGCCCTGACTACTTTCCTTAATTCTGTTGCTGTGACTTTATACGCAATAATTCTAGAGTCTGCTGATATCCTCATGTATACCTCTAATATTTTTGTGGAAGTGGAGATCCTTCATCATAATTCCATTCACAAACTTCGCAAGGCCCAGAGCCAGTGTCTAAATCTCCTTTCTCTTCGTTAGAAAGTCCCTGTGCCATGCAGCGTGGACAAAATCCTTTTTCTGTGCAATCTATGCATGCACTGACGGATGCTTCTCTATCCCTGTCACCTACATCAAAGACAATTCCGTGACCATTGCATTCTTTGCAATATGCTGGCCACTCTTTCTTATATTCTTCTCTCCTTGCCTCTTTTTCTCCTTCAGAGTACACAGCATATTCTTCATATACTTTCTTTTCTTTATTCACCATCTCGTCATTGATTTGCTGTGCTATAAAGTATGACATTAAGTTCTGTGCCGTCTTGTTAGGAAGCTTCCATTGCATTTCTTCTAGTAATTTATCAAATTCATAGACATTTCTATGCGATAATCGTATTGTCACAGCAAAAGAAAAAAGCTCAGAAGCATTTTTAGTATTATACGTCATTTTTGTATTCCAGTGATCTGAAGAGTGATCTTTAAAGACAAGAATTTTTCCACCTTGATATGAAGAATCTCTATCAGTTTTATATTGCCCTATGATCATGTTTTTAGAGACCGCTATAACGTCTATGTCAACGTTACTATAAACACTCTCATTTATGTTATCTATTATCGTTCCTTTTATCATTGTATTTCTCCTATTTCTATTGCTTCGTATATATCATCGTCAACGATTATAAAAAGTCTTTTTCCGTTTATTATACTGCTTCCAACTTCGTAAAGGATCTCATATATTTCTACTGCTGAGAATATTTTTTTTACTTCTTCTACTAATGATATTGTCGCTTGTACCATTCTCTCATCATCTAGGTACGAAGAAGAGATGTACCCCATTCTCAAGTCATATCTTTTTGTTCTATCCTTCAAGAGTAGTTGCTTCATCTTATTGCTTTCTTTTTATGCTTAAACGTAGATTTAACTAAGAAAAAAACTCTGTTTGCTTTTGTGTATTCTCTTTTTATTTCTACTATTTCGCAATTAAAGTATGTAAGCAAAAACACTGACGTTTCTTCTAATCTAAATTCGTCAAGAAGTTCGTCTAATCTATACGATGCTATAATCTTATCGCTATTCTGAAGGTTATAAAATTCTGTAACGTTTTTTATTTTTATTATTCGCATTATTTAGCAAATCTTACTTTCCTCTATCTGTTTTCATTTTCATAGAGTTATTTCTATATGTTTTAGCGATGTCGCCCAACGAGTCTGCATACTTTTTTATTTTGTCTGACTGACTGTCAAAATCATGAAGAGCAAAATTAAAGTTTAACCTTGATTTTGCAATATACTTTGCAGTTTCTAATGAGAATTGTGTATCCATGACTGTACATGTTCCCACAATTCTTGCTGCATCTGTACTCGTGATTAGGTATTTTTTTGTTGCCATTTCTTTATCCTTTTATGTACTCAATTTTTTATTTTCTTATGTACATTATATACTATTTTAGCGCTGAAGTACATATTTTTCAAAAATACATTGTCCCTGCATATGTTAGGGCGAAAATATTGTTTTTGGCGACTTCTTTTAGATCTTCTCCCGGGTTTCTTGTGAGTTTTTTATGATACGAGTGACGTGAAGGCGAATAGGGAGTCGATAAAAACGCCACAGGAGTCTCCTGGTATTACCATGTCAATCTCAGGAATTTTACAGTCAAAACATTGAATAAGATCTTTAGAAACAGTTAGTGATAAGCGTGGACGAGTTAAAAGTAATAAAAAAATTTATAAAATAAAAATAAAATAAAATGTGCTTCTCGAAAAAAATTCTGTGTTTCGAGGTTGGAAAAATTGGAAATTGGTAAACACAAATTTTGTTTCTTCAAAACACATTTTTTATTTTATTTTTATTTTATAAATTTCATATTTTTACATCCTAAAATTTACTTTTTCAATCTTTTAAAACCAAAGTTTTAATATCATAAAAACTTAATTTTACAATATTAAAACTTTACTTTTTAATCCTCTAAAACTTTATTTCACCTCTTCTAAAATCTTAATTTTAAAATACTTTTCTCCACAACAATTCTCACCTAAAACTTCATATTTAAACTTGTAAACTTTAAATTCTCCACTAATCAATTCATTATAATCCTCTTCACTATTATCATCAAAATTATACACATCCAAATAATCAATCCCATCATTTAAATACAAAACCTCTTCTTCACAACCAAACAATTCATCATCTAAACAAACAAACCATACACTATATTCCTCTAATTGCCACACAAACAATTCATTTCCTCTCCAATTTACACTCATAATCTCATCTTTTTCCATTCCAAAATACTTTTTCACCATTTCTAAACTTTTTGCCATTTCAAAACCTTCTTTCTTTTTCTTAACCTTAACTTTAACTTCTAAATATATTATACCACACAAATCTACAATTGTCAATACTTTTTTAACCAATTTTATATTAATATTCAATTCTCATCAAATATTAATATAAAATTAATATCTTTTAACTCACATCAAACTATTTTTACTCCAATAAATCTGCTCAACAATATCCTTAAAATATTCTTCATAAAACCACCAATTTCCATACACTAACAAAACTTCTATCATTTTCTCCTTACTCAATAATAAATCAAAACTTAAACCAATATCATCACCTAATTTAATCAACTCACTTTTATTTTTACACCTTAAACCTTTATCACTATATTTTCTACCTCTAAAATTAAAACTATCCTTATATTCAATTTCAATACATCTAAAACTACCATATTTACTTACATTTTCTTCACTCCATTCTACAAATTTCACAAAATAACAACTACTTTCAACAACTTTATCACCTTCCCATTTATTTTTATATCCAACTCCAACATCACCATATTTTAAAACTTTTGCCTTTCTCAAAAAACATTTAATTGCCAATAATTTCTCCTCTCTATTCAAACATTTCAAATTATATTTCCCATCTACAAAACTTTTAACTCTTCTTGCACTCAATTCCATTTCATTCAACATTTCAAAATCCTCTTTCTTTTCTTTCAAACTTTTTTCTTTTTCCGCATCCCCTCACCTCACAAATATATTATAACACGCCCATCACTAAAAGTCAACACTTTTTTAACCAATTTTAAAAACTCATATATTTTCATATACTAAAACTAATCTTTTAACTCATTAAAACATTCCTTTTAAATTCCTAAAAGTCGCCCCACCAAAAATTAAAAACTTCGTTTTTAATAAAAAAAATCTTCGATTTTTTAAAATTTTATTTCATAAAATTTTACCCCCACCTCGCAAATTTTCTTCAAAAATAAATTGCAACAAAAGTTTTTAGAATGCACATATTTTTACTTCGTAAAAATAACATATCTAAAAGTTTTAAATATATATTTTTTTTATTAAAAAATATATATTTAAAACTAAAAAATTTAACTCGTTAAATTTTTAGCAATTTTGTTAAAATTGCTAAACAAAGTTTTTAATAATAAAAGTTTAAATTTTATAATATTAAAAAACTTTTTTAATATTATAAAATTTAAACTTTTATTATTAAAAACTTTGTTTGCTAAAATTTTTAATTTTTATTAAAAAAATTTTTTTAATAAAAATTAAAAATTTTAGCCCACCTCACCAACATTTTTTAACTCATTAAACATTCGTTTTTAAATTGCTAAAACTAATCTTTCACCACTTTAAAACTTTAATTTTAACATTATAAAATTTGGTTTCACACCTTCATAAAACGTTTCTTTTAAAACATTAAAAACTAAATTTTACGCCTTTAAAACTTTAATTTTTAACTCATTAAACTTTATTTTCACATTTTTTAAAAACAAGTTTTTAAAAAAAAAATCAAAATTTTAAAACCCAAAGTTTTGGGTTGACGGGGGGCGGGCGCCGCTTCGGTCCAGGTCCAGGCCCCCTGGCGCAGACCAGGTCCAGGCTCCTGCCCCTTAGTAATGAATACGGGACGTTTTTTCGAGGACGAGAAGACGAGGCGATGACGACGTGAGGCGAGAAAGACAGTGGAGAGGGAAGAGACTAGGAGGAGCCAATAACGCAGACTCCTCCAAACTATCCTAGTCGCTGAACCCTAGAAGTGCTGCTAGAAACTGCTGGTTGACCTTTGCACAGTGTCTCATAAAGCACTCAATAGAAATGATGAATTTGTAACTAGAGTCTGCGCCGATGTTCACAGAAACTTTGATTGCAGTTTGTCCATCGATGCTTTCATTAATTTCAAAAAACTCTACGTCATAAAGAAATTTGCCCACATTAAGAGAGAGGCTAACTTCTGTCCCTACTTTATTTTCTCTAGCGAGCTCTAAAACTTGGTTCGCAATGCTGATTTTTTCTTGTAGTGTCTTTGGCATTTTTCGTTTCTCCTTGATGTATTTTTATTTTCTATATATATTATAACATATAAACGTTAAGAAGTACATAGTTTTCATACGAGTTTTAACGACATCCTATATACTCATTGTATCTATTGTGTAACCGTATCCCTACTAGGTGAAAACGCTACTTATAGCAAGCACGAAGCAAGCACGATATAGATAGCAAGCACGGAGCAAGCACATGGTGGCAGTAGCAAGGCAGGTATCTACTAGGTTATATGCATATAAATACCTGCACAGATACCTCTAGTTACCTCTCTTGTTCTGCTAGGATTTCGCGATCGATAGAGTCGATATATCGCACGAATTCACGATCTTCATTCGAGAGATAGACCGCGACTTGTGTTACTATCGCTATTGACTCTCTGAGGAGATTTGGGAGATCGTCAATTGCATCTTGCTCTGAAAGATATTCTTCTTGCATCGCCTCGTCAGGTGAAGAGTTACCTTGAGCATCGAGGAAGAAATAAACGACTCTGAAGATTGTAGCATTTGGGTTTTGTTTTTCGTAGCTTGACATTTTGGTTTCTCCTTTACGTTTTCATTTATCTTATAGATCTATTATAACATATAAACGTTAAGAAGTACATAGTTTTCATATGAGTTTTTATGTTATTCAAATATTCGTTGTTGCTTTCATGATGCAAAAGTTGCCAATCTCGAAGTAACTTTTGCGATTTCACTCCTAGAAGCTTTTTATTCGCGTATATAACTATCGCCATGAGGTAGACGCCCTCAGAAGGCAGTGGCGTTCAGTGCGAGTTAAAGGTTGTATGCATACAAATACCAGCTAGAGTATATGTTAGTGATACTCAGTAAATAATCCAGCAGGTGACACCAAATATAAAAGGCATATATAACTACATCTTACTTTTTATAGTCCCCAATTGTCACCTGAGAGCACGTACTAAAAAATGTGACTCTTGAGGCAAAAATATCCTCAAAAATAGTTGCAAAACGTTGAAAATTTTATCTTATGAAACTCAAGATTTTAATGATGTAAAAGTTAGAAGGCAAAAAAAATAGGTCACCTTTTCAAGTGACCTAGAAACGACGCTACGAGGCTTTAGCGACCGCTGACGATAAGCTCTTTCTTGTTGTTGCCTCCATGCAGCTTGCACATAGAAGTGACATGTGTCGCCATTCCTGCAGCATCTGCGATGTAGATCTGAGTGACGTGTTTGCGTTTCTTGTCACAAATCGAGCATGCGTCGTTAGAGAGTTTAGAAGAGGTTTTTGCACCGAAGCGTTTTGAGGATGTTGCGAACTTTTTCATTTGAGATTCTCCCTTTTCGTTTTGAATTATTCTTTCTAAGACTATTATATACTATTTTCGTTAGAATGTACATACTTTTCTTAACGAATTTCTGTACATTCTACAAATTCGTTTTACTTCTTCAGTTTCTTGTGAAGAAAATCGATGTCGACAACTTCGATGAAGACTTGTTGATATAGATGTGCGTTAGGTTTGCCACTCTCATCAGTGTGAAGGTGGTGGGTGTACTCGACGATGATATCTTGACCCTCGAAGTAGTTGACGAGCTCAGTGTCTAGACCGTCTACAGAGAAGATCTCAATAAGGTTCGTTTCAACTCGAGCTCGAATCTCAAAAACGCGTTTGCGATTGATGAAGATTTTTGGTTCTGAGACGAAGTAAAGATGTTCCCAAACTTCTTGTGCTTTTTTCATTTTTTCGAGAACTTGTTCTTGACTCTTTGTCATTTGACTTTTTCCCTTCGAATATTTAACTTCTATATCTATTATATACTATTTCCACTTGAAAGTACATAGCTTTGATACGAATTTTTTGATATTCGAGAAATTCGTAGAAACTCGTTTAGATCACTTACACATCAAATAATCGATATAAAAATGATACGCTTTATTGAAAAACTCTTTCAAGAAATCTTCAGAAACGTTGAACGTGAATTCATCTGCACTAGGAACTTGAAGTGTCTTGACGTGTATAAGTCCATTCTCTTCCTCGTAGAAGTCACTGGGGATGTAGTCGACACCTAAGATCGTAAAAGTGAGGTCTGTCGACACTTCTGTAGAGGCGTACTCCTGATAACCTTCTAGAACACTGTTGATCTGCTCGATCATGTAGGTGTTGCTTTTTGCGAATAATTTCTTTTCCATTTTAATGTTTTCCTTTCGAATTTGACTGTTTTCTAATTTCTAAATATATTATAACATATTTCGTTGTGAAAGTACATATATTTTTAACGAATATATGTACTTTCGTAGAAACTTGTTACTCATTCGCTTTTGAATCATTTTGAGAAGAATAATTCCAATCTCTTTGATAACGAGGAATATACTTCTCTTCAAACTTTTCGTACGTGTGCCCAGATGCCTCTGCATATGCTTTCATGCGAATGTGAAGACATGTTTCTAAGTGAGTGACAGGATGGCAGACGTCATCTGAAGACTCGTGACAGTAGCTGCATTCGTTACCTTCATAATCTCCAATAATTTGCAAACAATCAGCAAAAGCAACAGTCAAAAGAGTTTCCAAAACCAATTCGTTCATTTCCATTTTCGTTTCTCCTTTTCGTATATTCAACTTCTAAAATAATTATAACACATTTTCATTAGAATGTACATAGTTTTCTTAACGAATTTCTGTACATTCTAAATATTCGTTATGGTTTCTTGTATCTTGCGAAGATTGGGCGTCTCGCTTTTCGATGTTTCTTGTTATAGAGATATGCTTTTGTAACTATGAGTACAAGAAACCAGATGACAGAGAGGATCAGTATAAGAGCGATTTTGACGATTCCAACAAGAAAGTTGTAGAACTTAAACCAGTTAAGCTTTGGTGTCATCTTCTCGAGGTCACTGAGAATCTCGTCTGTTGACTTGTCGAGGAACTTTTCGATGTTAATCTTTTTCATTTCTCTTTTTACCTTTGCGATATTCAACTTCTAAATATATTATATACTATTTTCTTTAAAATGTACATACTTTTCGATACGAATTTTTATATATTCAAAATATTCGTTTTATTTATTTTATTCCTTTATATACGTATATTTCATTAAAAAGCGCATATTTATGACTTTTCGCCTAGGATGCCTTCTACATACGTTTATGAAAAATTGCGAAGTTGGCATCACCAGGATAGGCGAGGACTGACCTGTTCGATAAGGGTTGTATGCATACAAATACCGCACCGGTAGTTCGTAATTGATGCTGAGAGTACTGCCAGTGGGTGACCGCAAATAAAAAAGACATATATACATACATCTCGTGTTGGGAAGGTCACCAATTGCCACCAGAACATCAAACCGAGCATTTTACATATTTTATATCGAAAATATTCTATGAAAACTCGAATCTTTTACTCGAGTAAAAAGAAACGTTTTAAATTTAAAAAGAATATTTTTCTCTCGTGACTCATTTAGGTTACATTTTATAAAAGAGAGTCTTACATACACGAAACTATTTTCTTTATACGTTGAAAAAATAACTTTTACTAATGTAAAACATGAAATTTTACTTGATTAAAAGATACGTTTTTACGTTATTAAAATCCGTGATTCTAGTTATAAAAATCTTATTTTTAAAATATAAAATTATTTCTTTTACAAAGAATGTGTCTTACTTTTAATCTCTTAAAACATTTCTTTTAACGTGTGAAACTTGAAATTTTACCTTAGAAAGTGAGTATTTCGAATACCTGAATATTCGTTGAAAAAGTATGTACTTTCGTATAAAAATATATTATAATATATTTAGAAGTTGAATAACAAAACGAAAAACGAAAAGTTCGAAAGGAAAAAGTAAAAATGCGTTTCATCATCGTTTACAAACTCACGAATGGTAAAAACAAAGTTCACGAAACATCATTCTCCAAATCTCACGAGTCGTTTAAAACTGTTACTTCGTATTTGGAACTTGCTTTTGTAAGTCGCGTAAGAGTCGTCGATCTCAAGACTCAGTCTACCGTCTACAGTTTCTACAAAAACGAGTTTTAACGAACTTGATGAAAGTGCAGAAATTCGTTGAAAAAGTATGTACTTTCATTGAAAAACAGTATATAATAGATATAGAAGTTAAATATTAAACCAAAAGTTAAAGAAAAAGGAAAAACGAAAATGACAAACGAAATCACAACCACCGAAACGATCATCGAAAACGCAAAGTACACCGTCACCGCAATGCAGAAACGCCAACTCGATATTCGCATCAGTGACCTGCTAGCTGCCAAAGACTCGTACAAAGACGAGCAAGAATGGTTCGCAAAAGTAGGTGAAATGATGGCAATGAAGTCTGGAGTCGTCCCCTTTAGCGGCGGAGTCGAATTCAAGTCACTGCCTCCAATGAAAGAAAAAATTGGAGAAAAAACCTTCCTCGTTTACTATTTCGCCGATGCGAAATACTTACGAGAAGCTAAATTGTGTCTCATGCGATCCCACCAGCTTCTGCATCAACCCCACGCAATGTCTACCGACCAAGCTGGAATCCGCAAATACAAAGTCGACAACCTCACCAGAAGAGCCGCCATGCAAGTCTTCGAACATAACCGTAACATATTCTGTGACATCATCATCGTCGATACCAACCGTGAGGACACAAAAGTCGAAGTCACAGAAATCCTCCCAAGTGTCCCTAGTGTAGAGGCTCCAGAAGTCATCGAAGAAGTTGTAGAGGAGGTCTCGCAAGAGACCTCACCAGTCACAATTCTCCTCGACGAGACACCCAGCGAGATCGACGAACTCTTCCCCGAAGAATAACTCGAACCTTCTACGAGTCCTAGGTATGAAAATACCTAGGATTTTTTTATGCGTAAAAATTTCATAAAAATAGAAAAAATACCTATCACCCAGAGGTCGTTTGGGGACCTCCACCGCATTAGTTATAGTATACTATATCCGCCAGTCGCGGCCGTCCTGGTGATGATTTGAGTCTTAACGAAATCGTAACGAGTTTCTATGAAATCGAAATATTCGTTAAAAAAGTATGTACTTTTGACTCGTTTTGTGTTATAATATATTTAGAAATACAAAAACAAAACGAAAAAAGGAAAAACTAAAATGTCAAAGAACGAATCTGCACTTACGTACTCCCACAAAACGAACCTCTACTTCGGTCGAGACTCAGAAACATTCCGCCTTATCTCGGTTACTCCAGAACGAGTCGGTGAAGAAATCGTTGAAAACTTTAACGACCTCGTTCGTCAATACGGCTCAAGACCTCTCCTGCGTCAAATAAACGCTTGCTGGGAGCTCGCAGAAGCAAAAGTGAAGCACGTCGATTATTGGAAAAACTAGTCCCTTCTTCCTCTTGGGTGACGCTAGAAATAGCCGATCCCATTTTTTTTGCCTCGTGGCAGGACGAGTTTTGGCCTCGGGACTCGGGCAACGAGAAGCCAACCGATGCAGAGACTCGATGGGCGTGGCGCAGACGACGTTCGGTCCAGGTCCTAGCCCCTAGCTGCAGCGTCCAGGCCTCTGCCACTTAGTGTAGTATAGTCATCTAGAGAGAACGATTGAAGAAATGACGACGACTTTCAAATTCTTGTCTCTCTCTGGTACATTGTCTAAAACTTCAAGAGTCTTAGAAATCGATAAGAATATCTTAAGTCATATACTTCTATAGTCGACAAGAATTACCTGCAGAAAATTTCGCTTTTTTATTTTACTCCTTTTCGTTTCTAAGGAAAATAGGCACTTTTTATTCTATATGAAAAAATACTTTCGAATTATTTTGTATTGGCCCATCTTTTTAATGATTTTTTATGAAAAGACGCGTGTGTGACCTTTAAGACGTTTTTAGACGAGAGACTTTTTCCAAAACGTCTTAAAGGTCACACACGATCTATTTTATTTTACTTCCTTTTTATGACATTAAAATTCTTTCTTTCTTTTAATTTTAGAGTCATGATCATTATAGTTTTAAAAATATCTATAGTATTCTACTAAATAAAAAAGTATCTCATTAAGATTTTTAATTCTAATGAGATACTTTTACCCTTGCGTGACCTACATCGTCTTTTAAGACACGTTAATCCTTACATTTTATCCTCCTTAGAAGTTTTATAGTGAAGCAAGCACGATCATTCTATAGCAAGCACAAAGCAAGCACGACTACTCTATATCATATTCATAATACTTGCCGACAGATTGAAAGTGATTTGTAAAGACAAATTTTCTAGAACGAAAATCGAAGTGAATAGGCTCAAGACGATTTAATATTACTCGAGAAGACTCAACTTGCTGTTCTAGAAAAGCTCTCCTCGGCTCTGTTCTGCACCGTTCTTTTGATTCGAATAATTTATTGAGATCTGCTTGAGCACTTTCCTTACTTTTATCGATAATAGAAGATTGGCATTCTTGTTCTAGAACAAAAAATTCTATATCTCCTGCTTCTGTAATCATTCTATGAAGTGGAATACCAATAAGTACCAACTTGAAAACCATTCTTCGCATTTGTTCTAATTCATATTGACGATCATCTGCAGACTTTTCTGTCTTTAGACTTACAAGGCTTTCATTTAACATTTGAATCGAGCCTTTTAAACGTGTTTCTGTTATTTTTCTCTTTGGCAAATCTTCATGCATCGTTGTCATTATTCTATTTCTCCTCTTACTACTTTCTGCATAGTTTCTATATTCGCCATGTCTCCCTTTTTTACAGTGATAAGACTATCTCCATCATTGAGAGTATCTAATCTTTGCTCGACTAAGTCAGCTGCATTAGAAATAGCATCATCAATGAGATCATCTTTTACATAAAACACGTTAATCGTTTTTATTAATTCTTTCTTGGTACGTACTTCGACTTTTATAAGTAAGAAACTAGGTACAGCTGCTTCTTTAGAAACATAACTCGTAACGTGTTCTATCTTTAAAAAGATTCTTGAATACTTCATTAGAGATCCTCCAAAATGAATTTCTTAATGATGTCAACACGAATTTGAGCTTGAGTGGCTTCATGCTCGTAATCAGACTCTTTGGCACCATACTCGTTGAGGCCTAGTGAAGATGATTCTGCCATCTCATTGTTTCCATTTACTTCTGCGATTTTCTCTTCTAATAAATCTTTTACTTCTCTTCGAGTTAACGTTTGAAGATACTTTGCATACTCTTTTTTCTCTTGTTCTGTCATTTACTTTTTTCCTTTCGATATTTAACTTCTATATATATTATAACATAAAAAGCGTGGTTTGTACATAGTTTACCACGCTTTTTACTAATGTTATTGTATCTTAACTTTTCTTCCACTGATCGCAGATTTGCTCAGAATTTTCTTGAGGCAAGAGAATACTTGACGCACAACTTCCTTTCTTCGTATAAGCAACACAATGAGAGACATAGCTTGTATAATAATGCGAATGTGATTTAAGACAATTTTGTGCGAAGAATACTTGATACCATATAACTAGAGCGACGATAACGATAATTGAGAGAACAGATCCTATTGCGATAAGACAACCTTTTACGTCTTCTGACATTTTCTTTTACCTCTTAAATGTTTTCTGAAATGGGGCTTTAAAATCTACAGAGAAAAATGCTTTTGTATCGCTAAAATTGCGATCTAATTCACCACACTCAAAGCCTATATTTTGAAGAGTCGTTCTCGCTTCTTCGACGCGTGGCCAATTTACGAGAGGCCATACTGTCTCGAAAGAGATAAAGAGTTTATAGTTTGCGCTCGTATAAAAATCATGTTTTGGCGAATTCTTAAGATGCAGATCTACTAATTCTTCTATTTCGCCTTCATACTCTAATCTATCTGCTACAGCCACGAGCCACTCAGGATTGACAGAGTGATGTGTCTTTTTATTATAGCAATAGACACACCTTTTCGTCATCTCGGCACTATATAAATTCATATCAGTCTCTACATTTATACCTTCTCTATACTCTTTGCCACAATCTGAGCATTTAAACGTTCTTGTCATTTTCTTTTTCTCCTTTTAATCTTTCCGTTTCTTTTTCTACAACTTCTTTTAATTTTTCTAATTCTAAGAGAATCGTGCACTCAGTAGAATCATCATTAAAACTCATAAAAGCATATGCAAGATAGATTTTTTTTCCTTTTTCATCTTTGCCATCATATAATTCTACAGAGTGCAGTGCATACTCTAAGCCCATAATCGTTACATACATCATGTCTTTTTCAATTGCTTTGTTCGCTTTTTTAATGATTCGTTCTGCTTCTCGTTCTCTCATTTTCTTTTTCCTTTAAATTAATTTCGTGATAAAGAAACCTTTGTATTCCGCGTCAGTCTTATATTTTCTAAATTCTTCTACTGTCATCTTCGCATATTTTCTTGGCTTATATTTTCGAGTTACAGTTTTAATGCCGTGATAAACTCTCCATACTCCTAACTCTACTTCGTTATTTTCTAAGATCTTGTATCTTACGACAGCTCCACTTCCACCTCTTATTGTCTCCATATACCCGACATGTGCTTTTGCGAACTCTTCGATCGTCATTTTACTTTTCCTTTAATGAGTCTATCGAGATTATAGAGGCTGTATAGAAAACTCTTAATTCTTCTTCAGATATATCAAATCCGTAAAAGTAATCTGATTTTTCTAATGTTTCTGAATCGTTGCATTCTACGGCTTTTCTTAAATTATGAAAATGAAGAAAGTATTCTTTTTTTACGATGCTCACCATATCTCCATAGATGCCGAAAAAGCAATAGTCACCCTCAATATCTTCTATATACTTTTGCTCAATTTTTATATACGCAACAATTGTCTCCTTAGAAAGATCTATGCTCTCTAATTTCTTTGTCATTTCATCATTTGTTATCATTTGTTTTTTCCTTTCTTTATTTAAATATATTATATCATAAATGCATTGAAGTGTACATAGTTTTCAATGCATTTATTGTTATTCGTTGTTTCTTATTTGTTTTTATATTTCCATGCTTTTCCGAAGTGATAGAAAACGTAGAGCGCTATTTGATTGTCTTCTCCTGGAAATGGCTGGATAACGTCATCACCTTTCCTCACATATCTTTTTTCTAGCCAATGAAAGTGCTTTAAAAAGTCTGCTCTTGTAGGAGAAGAAAAGAGATACTCGTGTAGTAGCCCACACTTGTTATAGCATTCGTTATAGCCTTCAAATCCCGTATTTAGTTTTTGAGTTGGGCCTACGTATAGTTCTTTCGATATCTGCCACATCTTGCAGTGTTCGCTCACGAGATGTACCGCCCTAGCAATATGAACTCTGTCAATAGCTCTTGCTAAGTATTGTAAATCTTGTGTTGCTGAAAAGACAGCCTGCTCATACGAAATTTCTTCATCTTTAGCATAAATGTCTCTTAAGTCGTTTATAACGTCATAGAGGAGGTATGTCTTTCCTGCGTATGTGAGTTTTTTCTCTAGTTCCGCCTCTGCCTCTTCTAGCGTTCGTTTCGTTATTTCTTCTTCTGCGACTATTTGTGAGTCACGTTCGATGTGGAATACGTATCTTGGCATTTTCTTTTTCCTTTTTAATAAACTTTAAATTCATAAGAGTCAGAGTCACATGAAAACCATACTCGCACGTCATTTTTGAATATTCTTGTAAACGTGGCATCTGTTCTTTTTGCGGCTTCTTTTCTTTCTTCCTCTGTAGGCATTGGAAATCCAGCGTCTGCTGCTATATCTCTCAAGTCACACTCATCATAATATCCAAAAGCTTCATCTTCTAAGACGTCTCTCAATGCTATTCCGATTTTTCGTTCTATATACGTCATTTGCGGCATTTTACTTTTTCCTTTCGTTTATGTTCTTATAACTATATTATATCATGTTTTCATTTAGAAGTACATAGTTTTCGTATGTACTTCTAAACTTCGTTGAGTCCTACTTCTTTTCTTCCTCGTATTTAAAGCCGCCTAAAGAATCTGGAACTAAAAACTTTCCTGTAAAGCCTTTAGGCATCTCTTCACCTTCGCGAATCATAAACATTCTGTCTGTATGATATTCATGCCCAACAGGATAATCATCTTTAACTTCTACATATTTGACGTCACTCCAAGAAGATGGTTCATCTAGCATTTGAAGAATGAGGTCTGTAGGATCTTCATCAAAGTCTGAAGTAAGCGTAAGATCGTAATCGTCGACAATTAATTCGTCATTAAAATCACCATAAATTTGATCATCAAGAGAAACCATCCAAATCTCTTCGTCTTCGTCAGAAAGTGTCCAGATGTAATATTCTTTCGTGATGCCACTTTCATCAAGAGGAAGGATAATTTGTTTGTTACGAAGAACCATTGCTTTAAACTTTTCTTCTGCTGTTGCCATTTGTCGTTTTCCTTTCGAATATTTATTTTCTATGTACATTATAACATATATTCTTTATAATGTACATAGTTTTCATAACGAATATTTTATTTCGTTGACTCGTGCATATTTTCTAAAAATTTGTCGCGCCCTCTAATGATGCTTTCGATATATATTTTCTCAGATTCAATAATAGAGAATATTTTTACTGCTTTTTTATACGAAACAACGACGTCTATGAGTTTTCTATACGTCGTTCTTGTTTTGTCTAAGCCCAAAACGCTCAAATGAAACTCATTATCTTTTATAGAGACGCTTTCTATCGTCCCATTATAGATGTCATATTCTTCAAATCTAAAAAATCTTTTAGGATACGGCTCGAGTTTTTCTATCGTTTTATTTAACTGTGCCCATACTGATTTAAACGTCTCTTTTTCCATTTTTTACTCCTCTATGATAATTTTAATTGAGTCTATAGAAATTCCTAACTTCTTTGCGATACCTTCTTTTGCTTCACGTATCGTTAATGGCTTTATAATTCTCTCTGGTGTCTTTTGCTCTTCTGACTTAGGCATATCAAAAAACACAATCTTACTTATATTTATCCCTGTCTCTGTATCTGCGGCGTATCTGACTGGGTTTTTCCAATTTAAGTCGCTCATTCTATTTTCTAAGAGTGCGTAGGACTCTATATGTATGAAGTAAAGGTTATGCGACTCATCTTTTTCATATTCAGAAACGTGTGATACAATTCCAATAAAGAAGATTGCCCCGTTTCTTTCAGGAATTTCTCCTGAACACGATAGATCGTTCTGGACGCAGATGACGTACCGTACGTTTCTCATTCTTTTTCTGTCTAGCGTGTTGACGATCACTCCTCCTTGACTTATAATTTTGTTTTTTGTTTCTTTTGTAAAAATCATAACACAATTTTGTTCTTTTTCGATTTGATATCTCGTTTGCACTTTATTGTATTCCTTCGTAAATCTTTTCTACTTCTTCTTTTGTAATTTGTTGCCAATTTTCTTTTACGAAAGATCCACCTTCATCGTCATAGTTTACATAAAACGTAAACCTCGACTCATCATCTATGTCTTCTAAATCTTCAATATCTGTATCAATAATATCGTCTTCTAATTCTTTGTCATCAAGTAAAACTGCAAGTTCAAAGATTTGTTTTTCGTTATGCATCGCAGGGAAGCTTCTGTAGCCTGGATACCAATAATTGTGCTCTCCGATTTCTTTTGCCATTTCGATCGTTTTCATTTTTTTCTCCTTTATTTTTCATTTCTATCCTTATTATAACATGTAAAATAAAAGAAGTACATAGTTTTCATAACGAATTCTACATACTTCTTATTTTCACTGTGTCTTACGGATTATCTGAGAGCATAGAGCTCTCAAAGTCACTATTCACAATAATAACGGCGTGCTCTTCAAGGTCACTTTCTATATCTATAACTTTATATTCTTCAGTTACTTTCTCATCCCAGTTTTTTCTTACTAGAGCATATGTTTCAAAATCGTTTGTCATAAAATGTTGCACGACATTTTTATTTTCAAAGATTTTTTCTAAGTTTTTTAGCGTGCAGACTTTTAAAAACATAACTTTCATTCTTGTTTTTCCTTTTTCTTTCTTTAAAATTCAATTCCGATTTTCTCTGCATCTTCCCACGGATTACAGAGCAGCTGCTGATAGGCATAAAGTATCTCGGGGTCTGTCTTTTGTACGTAGACCCAGAAATGATACTGCATTTCTTTAGCTTCTATCTTTGATTCGTGTACAAGACATGGCCCCATTTGATGATCGAAGTAGACGAAGTAGTGAGGTTCTCCTCGAAACTGAATCTTAATTGTAGATTGGTTTCCTTTTGTGCCTTCGTTAAGACCTTCTATGATGCCATCGCCTGTCTGAGCTGTGAGACGAGCATGAAAACCCGAGTCTAACATTTCGAAGTATTCTTTGTCGTCGTTGAGATCTACGTTTAAGATTTTGTTTTCGCTTGCCATTTGACTTTTTCCTTTCGAATATTTATTTTCTATGTACATTATATACTGTATTCATATAAAAGTACATAGTTTAGAAGTATTCGATGTCTCAACATATGCATGTGGGTGCGTATTTTTAAGGCAAGTGAAGGCTTTTGTATGAGTCTAGGATGCCTCCCAGTGACACCCTGGGCCTCCTGGGTATACGTGTATAGCTTAAGACATATATTTATATATCCCCTGAGCAGCTGCCTCCTGGGCCTCTTTCGACACCTATGTACTTTCTAGACGTTTTAACCTATAATTAACTTACCGTGAATGTGTGAAAGGAGTCTGTCCATGCAACCGACGAGAGAGTTTCTTTTGTATATTGTTGAGAGGAGTAGAGGACTTTTAGGGAGGAAACTGCCAAACTCAACTAACGTTCTCAAAAGCATCGATATAAAAGCTTCAAAAGCAGGTGAGATTCTCGTTATTACGTTTCTGTATGAAGGAAATTCAAAAGAAACGTTTCTAAAAGCAGACTTTGAGCGCGTCAGTGGAGTCCTCTCACTCTATACACTCTATTATGAAGTAGATTTACTTCAATCTCTAGAAAGTAGATTAGATCTAGTTTTAGGTATGAGAAACCAACTCGTTATTGCATATAGCAAATTAGAAGAGAATGAGATTTTTCTTATTGCAAGAACGCGACTTCCTCTTAAGACATTTAAAAATTTACAAGAGTGCGTGTTTTATCTTGCCGAGATTGACGTGGTCGAAGAATTTTCGCGAATACAAAAAAAAATTTTCGAAATAAAAAACGTGCAAAAGGTGCCTCCCGACACATCGACGCTTCTCGATGTTGAGACGATTCTGCTTCGCGATGCGGCTTCCAGGTCCAGGCCCCAGGCCCCCAGGCGTACCTCACCACTGCAGAGTATAAGTATAGAAGCCGAGTCGAGAAACGCGACATCGTCAACAGATGCGCTTATCGAAAATTCTCCAGCGCTAGGGGATCATGCAAGACTCTTACCTAGGTTAAAAATTTAGGATTTTCTTTAAGATTTTTGAGGTTTTTTCGCTGTCGATATCTCTTTGGGTGTTCGTTTCTGAAGTCGTATTTTTGCGAAAGTAACATCCGCGTGTGTCCAGAGTTGAGTATACATAGCGGAATATAGCTTCAGAAACGAACATTCCGCCAATGACAAGACCACACCATCTTGTCTCTATTCTCATAGGAGAGAAAAGGATTATAGATTTATGGATACTCGATTTTTTATTTCTTACATTGATGAATTAAAAGAAAAACGAAGAGAATGCATTTCTCACCTTACTGCTGAATATCTCTTAATACTTTTAGCAAAGAATAAGAAAGAGGCTACAGTATTTAACCATTATGGGGAAATATGCGGCAGAGTAGAAAAAATAGATGACGCACATTGGAGATGGTGGATCTTCTGTGTTTGAGCATACCGTAGCCGCGACTTTTTCAACCTACAAAAATAAAAAGCAAGCACGACAGATCTTAAAGCAAGCACGGATGCTCAAAGCAAGCACGAAGTAGAGAAACCGCTTATATATAATATAATATATTTATATATTATTACTTATTACTAATATAAGTAAACTAAAGAAAGAAGAAGATAAAAATGAAAGATATAAAAAATATAAAAGTCTTATTAAAGTCTCTAGAAATAGGAGATATAATAATGTTACCTTATAACTCTATAGATACTACTATTCATTTACCTAGTCGTTATTATACTACAGTTTCTATAGAAAAAGATACTTCTAATTACTTTAGTAGTCTTAATGTACGATATAAGCTTATAGTCTCTTCTCTTACATATGGAAATCTTTATTCTACAGTCTACTTAGATGAAGAAGCAGAAATACAGTTAGTTTATTTTAGACTTAAGAAAGTCATTCCTATAGATATAACTGACTTAGAAGAAAGTGATTATATCTTATTAAACGCTATCTTTAAAGTCGTTTCTATACGAAAAAGAGATCATAAGTCATATGAAATAGAAGTAGAAAATCCTAAAACCTCGTATAAATTCTTTGTCTCTGTACAATCTAATGAAAAGGTTCTTGTTCCTGTAAAATCTCTTTCTGATCTTAAGATAGAAGAAATAGAAGAAAGGCTTTGCTCTGAGTTAACGTCAAAAAATAAAACTCAATATAGAGAGAATTACCTAGAATTAGCTGCGTCAAGAGAAGTAACAGATCAATTTAGAGAATGCCAATTTGTTTTGGGTGACAAAGAATGTAAAACGATTTCTAATGTTAAGATTCACGGAAAATATCTTTGCAATAACTGTGTTCAAAGTGTCGCAGCGTTGGGCGTGTTTTCTACAAAAGATAAAATACAACAATTTAATACAAAAGCAGAACCTGAAAAAGATGTCCACACGATACGACACTCGTTTTAAAAAGAGAAAAAGAAAAATCTAACGAAGAAAAGTAGAAAGGGATAGAAAGAGCATAATCATTTCTATCACACTTTTTTGTGCTTCTATAGTGTATGGTGGCATCCTAAGGCTATTGTAAACTTCGACAAAAGCAAGAATATCCATCGCATTGATGCTCGTTCATCCACCAGATGATTTTGCCATCTACCCTTGCTCTACAAATGATATTTCCAACATGCGTGCCTATATAGTCCAACCCGTCTACGAGAGGATTAAGGATGAAGAGGACGTCAGCGTCTTTCGCAGTATCTTCTTGTACTTGTCTATAAACAGCAGCTGTATATCGATATTTTCTCGATATCGCTCCATAGGCTCCGTAGGACTCGTCTAAGGGCGGATGATAGACAATAAATCCATCGAACATAAACGAAGAGACAGCGACTTCTATTCTATATTCTAATTTTCCTACGAATTCTCTAGGCAGAATAAGTGCGACTTTTCTTCTTAGCCCAGTCTTCTCACTGATATGATCTTTAGGGAAATGAAGATCAGAGAAGTTCAAAACGTGTTCTTTTTCTTTCTCTTGATGTTCGCAAGAAAGAGGTGGATGCATCGAAAGCGCGTTATACATATTTAACGCAACTTTTCTTGCAGTGTTCACGTCAATTTTGTCGCCTAAACTTTTTAAACACTCGACACAATTCGGGTTAATAATTGTCATTACCATGTTCCTTTTTTCATTCCATTAGGAGAGATTTGATGGTACTCGTTACCTTCATCATCTTCTATTGTCATCGTTGAAAGTGGCTCTAATCTCCCCGATATCTTATTTTTCGCAAATGCGACAGCACTATCTTCGCTATGGCATCCGCTTACAACGACAGTGTCTCTAATAGGGAAGAACAATCTTCTTCGTTCGTAGTGGATGAGAAATCTTGCCATTAGCTTTTTCCTTCTTCTTTTTTCTTCTTTATAAAAAACGTTTTTCCTTTAGGATACACATCACTAATAACGACATTTTCCCTCACAAGAATAAGAGAGTAAAAGTCGCCCTCGAAGACTTGAGCAACATGTCTGACAGTATACAAAACTTCACTAAGAATAACCTCGTCACCTTCCTCTAAGCTGCTGACGAGAATGGGCAGTGTCTCTCGTTCGCTATTCTCGTCAAAAGGCATTTCTAAAAGTGTGTCTTCTTCTATCGGCTTAGAGATGAAAAAGTGCTCGTTTACGTTATTGATAGAAAGAAGAAACTTGCAAGAGCCGCCTTCTAATCTCTTAGCCATAATCACACACGCAGTATAGTCTAAAAATGGTGCAAGTCTCAAAAATGTATTTTTCTCAGAGAGTTCTGTGGGCTCTATAAGAGCACCACTTATTCGAATAACGTCATTGACTTTTACGTATTGTGAGAGTATTTTAAATTTTTCTTGTCGTTTCATCGTTACATTTCTTTTTACTCTTATTTGTATCACCCACGTGACAGATGGGAGCCTCAGAAAAGGTAGACATATTTTTATATGCCTAGTATAAAGTAAGTCCCCTACTGTCATGAGATGCATCCTACGAAAACTATAAACATTCTACGATAGAGTACTTTTCACTTTTTCTTTCTACGTTCTATCATAATTATAACATAAAAAGAGTAAAAAGTACATATTTTTAAGATATTCATCGTGACAAAATAAAAGCCTGAAAAGAAAAACTCTCCAGGCTTCGTTACTTATGCTATTTTTTCTTCTTGCAAAAGAAGTGACAAAATTTCGTCTCTAACAACTTCATGAATCGCAATTGTCATTGTATATGAAGTTCTTCCCGATTGCGTTACTTTCTTGACATACCTGAGGTACTTTGGTTGTATTTTTCTACGTTCTACGAGATGCTCTAATGCTTGAGGAGTAATTTGCGTGACTGAATATTCGCTTCCAAAAAGTTGTGAATTTCTCTTATTACTCGTCTGATATGCGTTTTTTAGTGACGTGAAAAGCAGTCCTTTCTCGTTTTTAAAGAATGGCATGTTTGACGAGTATTTGACATCCTTTGCGTCAACGATTCGTACTTCACTCCAGAGATTATAACTCGCTGTTGCTGTCGTCATGAACCCAAGAGAAGGATCATAGTCTTTATCTTCGATGACTTCATGCTCAAAACCTGGAGTATCTTCTTCGATATTGTCAATAGAAAAGTCTTGGTATTGTGCACTAATAGGAATTGGCATAAGTTGATTGTCATACTCTTCTTTATTATAAGGGTCCTCACTGCTCTCGTTAATTGCGACTAAAGGCGTTGAGTAGACATGCTTTTCTAATTCTTTTTCTGAAATTTCTTGACGTGACTGAAACGTCAGCTGCTCTACAACTTCATCGGTATGAGAGAACCCAGCTTTAAGTCCACTTAACGTTCCACCAATCGTGCTTCCTAAACCACTCTTTAATCGTGCTCTTGTTGTTTGGCCTTGAATCTCTGACTTTGTTCGCTCTAGATTTGCATTCGCGATCAGTAATGCTCTTTGCTTCTCAGAGTCAGAAATGATTTGCTCAGGCGTTCTAACGTCAATAATTGCAGCAATGAACTCTACATTTTCCGTAGCTATTTTAGAAACGAAACTATAGATGATCCCGAAGAGTGGCCATGCTCCTGCAATATATTGAAAGTAGCCACTAAAGGGGACGTCATCAGTTCCCGTCAGCATAGCGACATTCTTAAAATGCGCTGCGTGTGCACTATTCGCTAGCCAACTTACAGACATGCAAATCAGCGTCCACAAAATCAACAACCCGATTGCGATAAATTTCGAGACAGAATTATCTTTCTTCATAAGTTTATAGATGCTATAGGACGCAATATAGATCGCGCCCTCTATGACGCATGCTGCTGCATATGATAAAAACTGCTCAAAGAGTGAAGCATCAGTATACGCACTAAAAAAGTATGCCATATGCGGAGTAGAGACGCCTAGAAGAACAATATACGAGGACCAATAAAAGATCCCTAAAAAGTCTATTTTGCCTTTTTCTTTCTTTTCGAGTTTCATCATTTTGTTTTACTCTCCTGTAGTTGTGCGTTTAAAACATCTTCTTCAGTAACGTGAAGTGTAGGGTCAAATTTCTTCCCGTCGTTTAAGACGATCCATGCTTTTGGCTGTGTCTCGACAGTTTGTGCGATCATATCTAATTTGCCGTCGCCATTGACATCGCTAAAGAGCAATCGTATTGGTATTTTACTCGACTCTAAGACAAGGCCTTGCAAAAGTTGCATCTTCGTCGCGTCTCCTCCAGGGAACTCAATAATCACCATTCGTTGATTATAATTTTCTGTAATGAAGTGACTACTTCCACCGTGGCCCACATTTATATCTGTATTTGTTGTTCTTACGTCTCCATATTTCATAGTATTCATCATATCACCAAGAGAAGAAGAAGCAAAGTTAATTCCTCCTAGCAATGTGAGCATAGTGACTGCGCCGATTCCTAGCATAAAAATTGGATGATGCTTTTTAGTGTGTACAATAATTGGGACATATGCATCGTCATCATCAGTTCTTTGCACAGTGATCCTTTTTTCAACTGTTCTTGATTTTGAGCCTATTTGAGATGATTTTCTAAGATCAGATCTATTTGCTCTTCTGGGCACATTGCTTAGAACGTCATTATAGTCCCTTTCTACCTCGTCATCATAATCATAATCTCTACTTTTTGTCTCGGCTCTCCGTACTTTTCTTAGAATTTGTTCTTCTCTCTGCATTGTATTCTCCTCTAGAATATAAAAAAGTGCTAAAGTTTTGCGGCTCAAAACAAAACTTTAGCATGGAGAAGCAACGTCTAAGAATATTATATAATATTCTTACGAGAAAGTACATTTTCTTTTTTGTTTTGTTTGAGCTTTTTTAAGAAAGTTTCATCGTGACCCTTTTTCATTTTACTTTTCTTTTCTAATTATATTACTTTTTTCAATAAAAGTACATAAAAAAAGACCTCTTTTTAAGGTCTTTTTAGAATCTTGTAGAAAATTACTCTCCGAATTTAGGTCGAGAGTTTATAAAAATGTAGACGCCTCTTTCCAAATCTAATTCGTATCCCGATTCTTTTAAAAGCGCTATAATCTGAGTCATCTTTCTAGATTTTTCAATTTTGTGTTTTTGAGCAGAAGTGTTGAACGAATGCATGATCTCGTTCAATTTTTGTAATAAGAGGTCGTCTTCTTCATCTATTATATCGTCGACGATATTTGGATCTGCGATATAATATTTTTCCTCTTTTAATCTCAAAGAAATACCATAAAACGCAAACCATCCTGCTTCTTTAGAAAATTCTGCTTCTATTGCTAATCTAGCCCTATCGTCATTTTGCACACTAGAGAAAGAAAGTGTTTTTTTAGATCTATTGAGTTTTTCGAGATGCTGTCGTATCTCACTTTCTGTAAATCTTTTCATGCAAAGACCACCTCTCCAGTTTCTTCTACGACACCAAGTACAATATTAATCTTTTTTTCTGTGATTTCTGCAAATCTAAGAACGAAATACATTTGTCGAATAAAGTCATAGTAATGTTCACCTACAAGTTTTGAAATTCTAAGATAAAGAACTAAATCTAACGAGAATGAAGAGAGTGCGCGTGTGACAAGTCGCTCTTTTTCAGTTATTGTTACTTCGTTTCCTTCGAAAAACGTTGACATTTTTACATATCCCATAACTTTGTTCTTTCCTTTTTACCTTATTTTTATAATTATAACCTATTTTGCTATAAAAGTACATACTTTTATGCATAAAAATAGGCTATTTAGATTTTTTCTAAATAGCCTATCGTTTCTCTTCTTTAAAAGAAAGGAGTGAGAAACTTTGTATCGACTCTTATGATATCTGTTTCTCTCTCAAAAACGACATACGCATGATCTGCATAAAGTTTTTTAATTTCGCATACAGCATACTGAGATTTAGAGTGAATATACCTCGCCTCTTCACCTTCTTTTAAAACTACATTTGGATTTAGGTATTTACGCATGTCGTTTTTATTAAATCTATATGACGTGTATGGCTCTTCTTTCAATTTAGATGGAAGGTGAATAGCACTGACAGTCCCATTATTCACCCATCTCCTTACTGTCGTAGTGTCGACTTTCAATAAATTCGCAACGTCTCTGCAAGTTAAGAGAGGTTCATTATAAAGCTTCATTGCTCGTCTCCTTCTTGCAATAAGAATTTTTCATATGTGTCCAATAGCTCTTCTCTTACTATGACACTTGATAGTTGCTCTATCGTATCATAGACGTGATTTTGTTCGTCTTCTTGTTTTACAGCATTTCCAAATTCATCATATATAGTAAATGGCCTGCATTCTCTACAAGCTGGGACAGGATACGCGACTGCTGTCGAATTTGCTCGTGTAAAGATGCTATTGACAGGAATGTCTTTCTTACAAATGCCGCAATACAGTTGAATATTCGCTTCATAGACATAGAAATTGATCTTATCGGTTCTAGTGAAAACATGTTTATATTTCATATTTCGCCTATCTCTATTTTTATGACGCAGTCTTTAATATATTCCATACCGTAATTGAGTTTATTTTCTGCGATACATGTCAGAACAGCAAATCTTCTAGTGACTAGGACAGTCCAGTCTAACTGACTTTGACCTAGAAACATATCAAGTCTTTCATCATCTCTCTGCATAACTATTTCTATAAACGAGAATTTTTTACTCGCCACTTTCTCTTTATAACGAGTAAGAGAAGCAATAATAGTATCAAAGTCTTCTTCATTTTGTTCCATTACTTCTATTTCTTCTTCTTCAATGACTAATTTTTCTGTGTCTATATCTTCTTCAGCTACAAGAACGTCTATTGCCATTTCTAATTTTTCCTTTTCTCGTTTTCTAGCAACAGCAGAAGGTTTCGTGCCGTTCATTTTAGTAACGCACTCAGGGCAATATGCATATTTCTTTGCAAAGATGTTTCTGCGTTGTGCAACAGTAAAGTGATCGATAGGGTAAAACCGCATACATATTCCGCAATACCATTTTTCGTCTTCTTTTGCTGTTAACGCTTGATTGAAGATATCTCTTGCTTTAAAAGCATATGAATGCTCAAAAGAATAGAGAATACTATCGATAGCATCATCAATAGTAATAGCGTCTCTAAGCATCTGAAGTACTTGAGCTGTGACTGCCTTTTTAAATCTCGAATCTTCACTCATCTTTGCCATTATAGTGGTCCTTCTTCGTTCATTTCTCGTTCTTTTTTTCCGATTATCTCTTCTAAACATTTCAACGTTTTTTCTAAGTTTCCTTCATCTCCCCTCAAAATCTGTCGCTTTATTTCTTCTGCATTTCTTTTATTTGAAAGACTTCTAAGAAGAAGTTTATAGAATACCTCGTAGTGATCATTGACATTAGGAACTAACGCGATAATTTCGTTTAGAGATTGCTGCTGATGGTATGTTAGTTCTTCTTGTGCTTTTAGCCTCTCATGTGCGAAGTCTTTGTTATCAATATATGCCGCGAGAACAGCAATAATAATGTCTCTTTTTGATCTCAATCAAAATTCCATTCTTTTTGGTAATGTTTCTGCTTCTTCTAAAAATCGCACTAGATCTCTATATGCTATAATTCCACTAATAGAGTATGTCGTTTTCCCTAGAAGTACTAAGTGTTTACAGAGCTTTTCTATCTCTGCTTCATCACTATGATCTTTAATAAAAACGACTGTAGAATACTCTTTTGATATTTTCGTAATCTGATCCCTATAGTAAATGTGGTTTCTTTGTTCTTTATGAATACCTAACGAATAAATGTCAACTAAAAGTATAAAGTTGCCGACATACTGTCTGACAAGGTCTTCTATGTTACTATGAGATGCGAATTTTCTATATTCTTTTTCTACTAAGCTGAAATGTCTATTCTCAGCCCAAGGGATAATGTCAAAGCACGCAACTCTAGTATTCAACATATATTCTCTTCTTACCAATTTCACGTTGATGTTTTTGGCTTTTAAATTTTTTACTATTTCTAAAATCCCATTTGCCTCGTTTATAGTTTCACCTTCTTTCTTAAAAAATGTCTATTCTCAGCCAAATGGATAATGTCGAAGCATGCAACTCTACTCAACATATATGTAATATTCTCTACTTACTAATTTCACGTTGACGTTTTTTTCTTTTAAACTTTTTACTTTTTCTTTTATTATTTCTAAAATCTCATTTGCTTCTTTTATAATTTCACCTTCTTTCGTAAAAAACGACTTTTTAAACGTGTAGTCTTTAGGAAGGAAAGAAAGAAGATTTTTATACGCACCATTAAGGTCGTCTATATACGCTATTAATTGTACTGTAGTATAGTCTTCTCTTTGAACGTAATATTTACAGTCTACAATCATAAGATTTATTTTTCTAGAAGCAAACCATTGTTTTCTTAACCTTACAAGAGGCGCTGCAGTTGTAAGGTTAAGTTCTGTAAGTTTCTTTTTTATTTCCTCAGAAAGAACTAACATGAATTGTGTACCCTGGTTTCTGAATCTCAGCTAAAAAATCTAGCGTTTGATTTGCCCAATCATAGTAAAAGTCTGCATAGGACAGATCGTGATCCATAGAAAAATGGCTAATTGGGATGCCAAGTTCCTCGTTGTCTTCTAACCTTCCTTCTATCCTACAATCTTCAGCAGAAACTTTAGGAATAGTGTCAATATGCGGCTGAACATGAAGAATATAGTCATTTGGCGTAAACCAAAAATGCCTATGAATTCTCTTATCTAGAAGTTCTAGTTTTCTCCTCATGTTGTCAAAAACGTCGATTAAAGATCCAGTTTGATCAATTAAGTTATTCAGTGTTCGTTCTAAAGGGACGTATCCATTTAACTTCTCTTCTCTCGTCATAGCATGGAATGAAGCATTTTCTAGCCATGACCCGTAGCTCATAGGTTTTTCGAAACCTATAGCCGCCAGAATGTAGCTTTGACCGACACCGACAATCTTATATGTCGTAGGTCTACCATAATTTAATGCGTACGTAGCCATCTTTAAAACTCTATCCTCCTAACTTGTGGCTCTGGTGTCTTCTGAATATCGATGCCTTTATTTGCAACGATTTTATCGCAAATTGGTCCTAACCCAGAAGCAAGTTTTAATGTTTCAGGGTTAGTCAACGATCTTCCGCATCTCCAACATTTTCTGCTTAATAATGCCCAATACATTCCAAAGCTAACTTGTTCTTCTTCTGTTCCGAAGACTAAGATTTGAACTGCTTTCTTAGTGACAGTAATTTTTTCTTCTGAGAACGTTGGGTTATTCGAAAGATTGAAAAAGACAAGTTCTCCGTTTGGTTTCACGTATCCAACGTCAACAAATGTATTTGCGTTCCTCACTTTGATTCTTCTAGAGCCTGGGTACTTAGAAAGCTTAGAAGTTGTCTTTATTCGTATTGTGATGTGACGCTTTCTATCTCCATCACGAGTTTGAAAAGGAATTGTGAAGTTGCCATCAAAAAGCTTCGATATGTCATGAATAAGGTACGTCGGTGCTTCTATAGTTTTGACGGCAACGTTAGAAATGTCTTTTCTTGCAGTTACTGTTGTGGCATCTGATCTTCCGAATGTAGGATTTGTAGGGCATGTAACGCAAAAGCCAGCTTTATGTTGAAAATGCCAGCGAAAGTCTTCTCCAACTTCAAATGCCTTGCCGCAGTACATGCATTTTCCTGCTCGCTTGGCCTTCATAACGATTGATGTTTTTGCATTCACGTTCTTTAAGATCTCCTTTTTCGTTTATTTTTATTATAACATACGCGTATACTTTTGTACACTAATTTTGCGGATAAAACAAAAGTACGATGTCTCTTTTTATCTCTTCTAATGTATTAAGTCGTACTTTCTCTTCTTTTAATTCTTCAAATGTCTTTTGTGATCTTGTTTTTAAGACATTCAAATTTGCGTCTCTATGTAATTCTAATATTTTTAGATTCGTCTCGTTGATTTTGTCAGTGAGAATAGTACTAATTTTGTCAAAGATTATGTCAGAAAACGAAGGCATAGAAAGATTTTTACTTTCCTCTTTTAGATTATACATGCCTGTTTCTTCATTTATAAAAAGACTTAAGCCGTATAGTCTCGCATCTTGAAGGTGGCCTTCTATTCTAGTGTCATACGCATCAACTTTCAACGCGTTCTCTGTCTCTGATGCAAATGATCTCCATATCAAGAGCAGATTAAGAGAATTGATTAGTTTTCTTGCTTGTGACTTTGTGCTTTTTCTCGTTTGTGTCATCTTTTTCTTTCCTTATTGCTGAAATGCTAAAAACACGATAATCATAAAAGAGATGAACAAAGAAATCGCTGCATAATAACTTTGTTTTCTTTGCTCTCTAAAGAGAAGATAAATATTTGACTTAATTTTGAAGACGAGTCTCCAATTTGGGTCACGCGGTCCTATATCTCTTACTCGTAAAAATAAAACTTGCAGTGAAAGAACATTATACATTCTATAAAAAGAGTGCATAATGAGAGAAGCAGCAATAACTTTCACTGCAAGATCGATCATTTCTTAATTTGTCTCCTTCTTTTCTAAGAGCATTTTTATCTCTAATTCTTTTTGTTGCTTCTTATCTTGTGAATGAATGCCTAGTTTTTTTGCCGCGATTTCCCAAACTGCAACTGATACACTCATTTGAATGACAGAACCCGCAGAAGCAAATTCGTCCTTTATATAAGAATCAGCGAAGTCTAATCCTCGTTTAAGGCAATCAGATGGTGTCAGACCTGTACTTCTTAGTGTAGTCATATGACCAATAATAACATCATAATCACGTTGCGTGACATATGTTTCTAAGAATGTGTCAACTAATTCACTCGTGTGTGGTCTCGGCATTGTTTTCTTTCTCTAACTTTCTAGCTTTCGAAAACGAAACTGACAATAATTCTGCTGTCGCATTTATTCGTTCAAAGTTTGTTAAGCTTTGGTTTGGTGAAACGATAGTGTCACATAATTCCCATGCTTTATCGACAATAGAGTAGTTCGGCATATCGACAGATTTTAATCTGTTAATAAAAAGTGCGACTTTTTTAATTTCATCATCCGTATAAAGTGGAATGTTCACGTTTCTTTTTGCCTTTGCTTTTTTAACTTTTTGACATCATTTTAAGCATAGAGGACGATCACCCAGATGACCGCAGGGAGCTCTGGGCAAAATTGGCATATATTTATACATCTTTTGTAGGTTTGTCATCTGAGAGCTCTTTCAATGAAAATTTGAGAATCGAAACGCCTCTTTGTTCTAGGTATTCTCGTTGATCTGCAATATGAAAGAATTGAGACTTACCGTCATAATAGAATTTGTCATAGTGGACTCTATAAATTTTAGCAGTTACGATTAATTTGCAACACTCAATACACGGTAGATGTGTACAATATAATTCTGCTCCTCTTCCTTTCGCTTGAATAATGGCATTTTGCTCAGCATGAACTGAAGCAATACAATGATCGTTAATAATAATACAACCGATATCAGAACAGTGTGGGAACCCTGATGGGCTCCCATTATAACCAGTTGAGACTATTGTTCCACCTTCAACAATGACAGCTCCAACTGTTGCTCTAGGACACGTGCTTCTTAGTGCGACAGTTTGAGCTATTTTTGTAAAGTATGCTTCTAGACTTATTCTTTCCATCTCACATCCTTTTAAAAACAATCTAGAATATCTTCTAATCGCTTGTCTTTCGGTATTGCACTTTTATTAACTATTGTGCTCTTAACAGAAGCAGCTTTCAATTTTTGCATTGGGTATACATTTTTAACAAGTGTGACAGAAGTTGTACTAAATGTGTGCCCTCCAACTATCCTCGCGTTATAAACAAACACTTCACCGAAATTCGCTGTTATCTCTTTAATAAGTTCGTCAGAAATGATATCCGTAGCATAATAATTTCCCATACTTAAGCAGAGTTGTATATATGATTCGAGTGAGACAGCAAGTTCTTCGTTTAACTTGCCGCTAAGAAAGCTATAAACCTCTTTTCTTGCACTCTTTGAAACGCATATAATTGCAGCATTCTTCTTTTCCTTAAAATCAAATGCAGAAGAAGCAATATAGCTAGAAAGGATTTTGTCTGACTTTGAAGAAAGAAAATTAACACTAGAGCAAGGACTACCATCTTCGTGATAATATGCCACGACCCCTAATATCTCTCTCGCTTCTATAGGTTTATTGCAAGGGCAGATCATTTTAATTTTCATTTTTTTTATAGTCTCCCCATAAGCCATTTTGCAACACTATTCGGGAACTCTTCTAGATTTTCAATAACGATAAGCTTGTCTTGTCTTGCGTCTAATGCTTTGCTTCTACTCTTTGATATAAGAAATTTCACGAACTCTATATGACATGACGCACTTAATTCTTTTTCTAATTTCGTATAGTCGCCATAATCTTCTATTTCACCATCTGTAATAACGACGCAAATTCTTCTTTCTGCTCTCCATGTAAATGTCTTTAGAAGCTCGTATGCGGGAATAATTTCTGTTCCGCCTTCGTAATTGGGCTCTAATTTTGCTCCAGAGAGTTTCTCGTCAAATGAAAGATTTAGCCTTGGAGTATTGCTAAAGTCTATTTCCGCTATTCGTATGCCTTTTAAAAGGCTCAAGGCTGCTAAAAGCGCAACATTTAAAGTCGCATACGTTACTGACATATCTTTCGTAGAATATGAAATGTCTCTTAATACGACTAAGTCAAGAAGATGATTTATCTTTTTATTATATGTATAGTCTAAGCTTTCGTCTCCTGTGAGGGAGTTAATATACGCACTAATCATTCTTTTGTAATTTAAGTCTCCCTCATAAGAAGGAGCAGTCGCATGTTTACTAAGAACAATCTTAAATGCTTTTCTTATATTTTCTATAAGTTCTTGTCGCTCTCCTAAGACTTGACGATAAAACGCGTTGTCCTCATCTGCGATACTGACTTCTCCTCCTTTTCCTTTGTCTTGAGAAAACTCACCAGATGCTATTTGCGCGATCGTATTTTCAGCGGAGTTAGAAAGTATTTTCTTTCCTAATGCTGCATCAGCTATATCTCCTTCAGTCATAGGATTTTCTGCATGACTAGAAGATGACATAATCTTTGAGAGTGTTGATGGATCAACATTTGAGATGATATAGATGTATATTGCCGTTGACGCGTCTACAACATTCTTAACATCACCTCTCGTAGCAGAAAGAACAAGAGGCCAACAGAAATTTATAAAGTCAATATCAGCTCCAGGTAAGATTACTCCAAATCTTGCTAAGTAGAATAATTGCTGAAACTGAATTTCTGCTTTTCTTGCAGCTTTTGACTCGTGATCGATAACGGTCGTTCGTTTAAGCATTAAAAGAATCGTTCTAATGTATTTTGATACTCCAGGAAAGTCTGATGTTAGGTGATATTCACCCTGGTTATCTAAAAGTGTATTGTAGATCGAGTGAAAAAAGCCATTCTGTATCTTTTGCTGAACGCTAAAAGCTTCATATTTGATATGCGAAATTTCGTGTAAGATTACTCCACTATACACTGTATCAAACGAGACATTTTGCTTTGCTAGCCAAGATTTTTCATAGGTAGAATAAATGTTTACGACATTTGTTGTGATTGTGTATTTTGGTGCAGACTTCTTTTCTACCTTCATATCGACACATGCGAGGCCTTCAAACGTTGCGTCATCCTTGAGGTCGACATTGACCCCAGGAATGATATAGAATGGACGAATATCATTTGCATTTGACATTTTACGTTTTTCCTTATATGATTCCGCTAATCATCTTCTGTCGCTGTGATGTTCCTGTCAACTCAGTTCCATCTAAATCGACATAGAAGTTAAATGCGATCTTAATAATTTCTCTAAATCTTTCTACACCAATACTAGAGACATATTTAAGAAAATCTAAAATCTCAGGATTTTGCATAATCGCAACGTCGTCAATAGCTTTTCCAAGTATTCTCTCTGTGATGATTTTTCTTAGTGCGTCTTGATTGCCTTTAGAGAAGTACGAATCCATCGTCGCGTTTCTCTTCCTCTCTAACTCGCACATAACGATTGCATGCGATATATTTCTAGAAGAGAGAGGCCAATCACTCGTTCTTGTTGCGATTGCAAATGATGCAATAAATTTATAGACAGAGTCAGGAACTGTCAAAAGGCCTTTGAACTTCGACTTCGCTGCTGCTTTTGATATCTCTACTTCATCTTCAAAGTTAGGATATCCAAAAGGAATACCTAAAACGCGGTTTGCCCATGTCGCAGGAATACGAATATTTCCACCAACGTTTGACATATTAGAGCCATAAATGACCTTGAGGCCGCTAGCATCTACAGATCTGTCGCCAATTGCGATCGTAGAGTTGACGCCATCTAAAGCATTAAGCATCAGAAGCATTGACTGCGTGCTGTGAGTGACCTCGTCAATACCTACAATTCCGTTTTCGCTTGCAGCGATTGCCATAATCCCGTCAACTGGGATCATAGAACCATTCATTGGTCTGAGGCCCATAAAGACGCTCGTCTTCGTATCCTCAGGAGCCAACTGAAAGTAAAAGGCGGGGACTTGATATTTATCGCTATATGCCTTTAAGAGAGTAAGCATTGTCATCGTCTTGCCTGTACCTGAGTCACCAATAAGGTATAGAGGAATCGTCGACTGAGTTAGAATTCTGTAGAGGTAACTCGCGCGCTCTTTTGCCTCTTTCCCAACGAGTGTAGGCACCCTACTTTTATCGAGTAACGCTGTATTTGCACTTGTAAAAACTTTTCCATTTAATGACGTTGTCATTTTTCATTCCTTTCGCTTAAGCATTTATTTCTATACCTATTATAACCTAAATGAACGCAAAAGTACATACTTTTTTCAATAAAAGTACAACTTCATTGTATCTTTTTTAACGCATAAAAAAAAGTAAGGCAATGAGAGGCTGCCTTACTTCGTCAAGTGCATAATTATTTGTGACATCCACTAGAAGACTGCCGTGCGGGGGTCCATCTAGTGTCGCGTGACGGACGTTTTAACCATGCACCCAAAGGGTCTGTTGGGAATTGAACCCAAATCTAGAGGGCCACGGCCTCTAACTCTAACCGTTAAGCTACAGACCCATTATCTCATCATCTTTCTTACTTCTTTTATTTCTTTAAGAAGTTTTTCTCTCGTATCTTCATCGTTTTCATCTGTAATAATAATGACTGTATTATTTTTAACTTTCTCTACATTACTTTCTACTATTTCTAATGAAGATTTTAAAGCATCATCGAGCAATTCGTCTGTTCTGCTGTTTATAACGTATACAATTATCTTTTCTGCGACTTTTATTTCAAAGAAAAGAAATGATTTGAAGCCTTCTTTCTTAGGAATAAAATTTGCGATTTGCTTTATTTCCATTTATTTCTCCTTCTATAGAAATAGGGTGACCCAGATTGGAATTGAACCAATGCACACTGCTTAGAAGGCAGATGCTCTATCCACTGAGCTACTGGGTCTCTTTATGCGTACCTTCTTGACGAATATGAACATCATAAGTGCTTATAAAATAAAGTCTTTTATTACATATTCCGCAACGTATAATCTTATTGACGACACTAATGTCATCCGTTGTTATTCTCGTTCCACATTCTTGACAAATTCCGTGGAGAAGAACGTTATCTATTTTTTCCATACTGTATTCCTAAATGTGTGGAATTACACATTCGTGTCCAATGTAATTCCACCGTACATCAGGAGCGACTGGCTCCTGGCGATGCCGAGGGGAATTGAACCCCCTATCTCCTGATTGACAGTCAGGTGTGATAACCAGTTCACTACGGCATCTGAATGTTAAGAGTTTACCGCCGTTTTATAATCCCAAGAATACGTTTCTAGCTCTTTTAGAATTAATGCGCAAATTGCTTTTCTATGCTCTTCTCTCATGCCTTCACCATTAAGCCATTTATAAAAAGCAACTCTGCTGACGCCCAATGACATTGCTAATTCGTTTGTGCTTTTATTTGATATTCTTCTAAGTAAATTCGCTTCGTTTCTTTTGCATTGCTCTATTTGTTCGTCTTGTAAAAGCTTATTGCCATTGATGAAAATCGAAAGATTAACAACGACAAAATCATGCTCTTTTTCTATCTCTTCAAGTAACTCTTTTGCTTCTTTTATTTTCATTTAATTTCTATCAATTCTACTAATATTTTTGCGCCTTTAGGAATATTTACAAGCTCATATAAATTAATTTTCAAAACTTCGGTAGATGAAGAAATCGCTTCTTTCTTCATTCCATCAACAATAGGAATATCGGCTTCAAATTGCTTTACTCCATTGCAATTTTTCAGTGTTATTCTGATATGTATTGCCATTTACTTTTCACCTTTTATTTTTAAAAAGGCTGGCAATTGGGCTAAAAAGCCAGCTTGATTTCGTTTATCTGTTTTCTCAGATTACCTCGATACTTACGACTCGGCATTACGGTTCTTAACTGCGATACAACAGTTGCCAATGAAGTGCCTCGATTGGCAATGACCCTTACGAGAATTGAACTCGTCTTACGAGATCGAAAGTCTCGTGTCCTAACCACTAAACGAAAGGGTCAGTGAAGAGATACATTTTTTGACAGACGTATCCCTCATCAGCAAGTTCCCTTGCCGGCTCCCAGAGGATGAATCGGACATCCATTATGCTTGGTTCAAAGCCAAGTGCCATACCATTAGGCGATCTGGGAAGGTTTTTATTTTAAGCCTTTGCTTAGATATTCGATAATTCTGCTTGCATATTGTTCGTCAATAACTATAAAAGAACCATCACAATAAAAAAGCCATAACGTTGCTTCTTGCTGATTGTATTTATGAAGATGCGTTGTCGTAACTATGCACATCCAAGACCAAACGCTCAGCTCGATAATACTTCCTTCTTTTAAAACGTATCTATATGTTTTGCAGACATAGTCAACCTTTTCTTTTGTGTCATTTGAAACGATCATTTTCCTTTTCCTTTTTAAGTGTAGAGGAAGATTGCTATCCGCGTAGTCGAAAAGCAAAGTCTTCCTCACAAACAATTTTCAGGCTCATGGCCTGGGAGCCAGATAGAGGATTTGAACCTCCAACCTGCTGTTTACAAAACAGCTGCTCTACCATTGAGCTAACCTGGCAAGAACCGACTATATATAATGACCTATGAAAACCATGCTACTATACATATAGTCAGCAGCCCCCAAGAAAGGATTCGATACCAATATCTTTACCCTATGCGGGCAATATGCTGCTTACACCACCTGGGGATAAAATCGTACGAGTCAAAAGGGCAACCGTTACTTTTAAAAGAAGTGTGTACGCCCTTTTTATTAGAGTACGTTTTAAGTAAGAAAGTCGTTTAAGAAGGTTTTATATAACGAAGACAAGTCTTCAGCGCATGTAGGCGACATCGGTGGTTAGCCGAATCCTTCATAAACAGTTCCTACTTGGAGCGAGAAAGGAGAATCGAACTCCTGTAATCTGTTTGGAAGACAGACACTCTACCATTGAGTTATTCTCGCTATTTAATTTAGTTCTTAGTTATAA
>WNGM01000399.1_pt1 | contig 41719 bp, 35 predicted proteins | sample 5400571 | NCBI WGS metagenome assembly WNGM01 (sample SAMN13153378, study PRJNA577476) | soil metagenome | isolation source: 100 cm soil or saprolite under Garry oak tree replicate 2 | place: USA:California | collected 2016-06-15 | reverse complement strand
GAATCGAGGGTACCCCGCGGGGACGAGCATAGCTCACGTGAAACGGCACAACCCCGAGCCACGCCTGCCCATCGAAAGTATCGAGTGGCAGGATAGCTGGAACAAGTGGCCGTAGTACGTCCGCTGCAATAGGCCAGTGGGCAAAGAGTAATTCATGCCATATCTGGGTCATCATCCACGGGCCATCCGGCAATGGATAAGGCCGGTGATCCACAGTATTCAAAGTGGCTGTCGTGTCCACGCTCGCAATCTCCTTTGACATCCTACCAACCTGCGTGGTAAGATTTTGACTGGCATAAGGGATTAGCCCACTGCCAGGTGTTCCTGATTGATAATAATCTATAACTACCTACAACTACTTGTAACTACCTGTGATCACCCAGGGTCGCGTGATCTGGTTTGTGCGCGGCCAAAGCTGCCCCGCCATATAACTAATCCAATGTGCAAGTGTTTCTCGAGCGGGGTTCCAAGGGGCGGCAAGCCCCTTGGCGGGGGCGCGGGGGTGTCCCCCGATTGCTTTCTCCCCTCTCGCCGCCGCAGGCAGCACAAAAACTTGCTCATGGCGTTAACTAATCGGCTCCCGTGAGCCGGATGTGAGTGTGTAAATTAATGAATCGCGAGTATCATCACTGGTATAGTCCTTCTCTAGAGCGAGACATGGAGTTGCTTGTTTTTGGCCATGCTGGCGCTAGAGTCTTAGTTTTTCCAACTTCTATGGGCCGTTTCTTCCAATGGGAAGACACAGGCATGATCGCTGCCCTCAGCGAGCAGCTGGATCAAGGCAGGCTTCAGCTATTCTGTGTGGACAGCGTCGACGCAGAAAGCTGGTACGCCAAAGGGAACCCCCCGGCTGAGCGGGCATGGCGGCAGGTGCAGTACGATCAGTACCTCCTGAACGAAGTCCTGCCTTTCACCCGCCTGCATAACTCCAATCCCTTCCTGATCACCACCGGCACAAGCTTCGGTGCTTACCACGCCGTCAATTTTGCCTTCCGCTACCCGCACCTGGTCGACCGGGTTATTGGACTGAGCGGCCTCTACGACATCAAACGTTTTACGGGCGGCTACTCAGACGAGAACGTCTATTTCCATAATCCCTGCGACTTCTTAAAGAACGAGCACGAACCAGCTCGGCTGGAGGCGTTGCGGCACATGGACATAATTCTGGCCACTGGCCGCGATGACGCTGCCTACTCTAATAACGAGTATCTATCGAGTATCCTCTGGAGCAAGGATATCGGGCATGCCCTGCGCATCTGGGATGGCTGGGCCCATGATTGGCCGTGGTGGAAAGAGATGATCCTCACGTACATCAGCGGTCACGATTGACAGAGGAGTAAGGCGATGATTGGAAGACAGCCTCCCTACCCTCCCACGCCGCGTCGCGCCTGGCCTTCGGCTCAGGAGGCTGAAAGGAACGAATAGCTATGACTTTGAAGGTCGGCCTGTTTGTCGGGCGGGAATGGTCCTTTCCTCCCGCCTTCATTGAAGAAGTTAACCGTCGCAACGAAGGCGTTGTCGCCGAGTTCGTTAAGATCGGCAGCACACGGATGGATGAACCGTGCCCCTACGCCGTCATTATTGACCGTATCTCGCACGAGGTGCCCTATTACCGGCTCTATCTCAAATATGCCGTCCTCCAGGGCGTGACTGTGGTCAATAATCCCTTCATGTGGACCTCGGACGACAAGTTCTTCGAAGCAGCCCTGGCTACGAAGCTGGGGGTCGCCAGCCCAAAGACGGTGGTCCTGCCAAACAAAGAGTACGTTCCCGGCATCGTCCATTCCGAGAGCCTGCGTAACCTCGTCTACCCACTCGACTGGCAGGGGATCATCGACTATGTCGGCCTGCCCTGTGTACTCAAAGACGCACTTGGAGGAGGTGGGAAGGACGTCTTCATCTGCCACTCCCTGGAAGAATTACAGCACCACTATGACTATTTTGGCCTGCGCACGGTGATCGTTCAGGAATTCATCGAGTGGCAGCAGTACGTCCGCTGCATCGCCCTGGGACAGGAAGAAGTCATGCCGATCAAGTACGATCCACGCGAGCGCAAATATCACGTTGAACACCAGCATCTCAGTCCTGAACTCGGTCGCCGCGTCGTTGATGATACACTGAAGCTCGTGCGCGCCCTGGGCTACGATATGAATTCTCTCGAGTGGGCCATTCGCGACGGCGTTCCCTACGCCGTCGACTTCATGAACCCCGCTCCCGACATGGATATCTACTCGTTAACCCCATTTTATTTCGACTGGGTGGTCAAGCACATGGCCGACATAGCTATCCATCTGGCTAAACACCCACGCCCCCAGCTACGCGATTTTCGCTGGGACTCCTTTTTCACAGCAAACCGAGGTGAAGACACAACACAGTTACCGTAGCCCGGAGGTAGATCATGCCACTGCGAGATGCCATTGAAACCTATCACGATCTCCTGACCGACGAGTTGGCCAGCGCAACTCAAGCCCAGCTCGATGACCAGCAGTTTCGACGAGGGCTCTTCTTCGGTCAACGGCCACTATGCACCGTTCTGCGGCCGCGCTTCATAACGCCCGAACAATATCGCTTCCTGCAGTCTCGAGTACGGATCCTGCTGCATGCCTTTGACAAGGCCTATTACGCCGCCATAGCGGATGCCGACTTCCGTGCCCAGTTCGGCCTGCTCGACTGGGAGGAGAAACTGGTCCAGCATGCTCCTGGCTTCCGTGCCTCCAGCCCAACCTCGCGCGTCGATACATTTTTCGTCACCGAGCGCGGCGGCCTGCGCCTGACCGAGTACAACGCTGAGACACCCGCGAGTCCTGCCTACAGCGATGTGCTCACCGAAATATTCTACGGCCTGCCCGTGATGCGCGAGTTCCTACGCAGCTATGAGATGCGCCCACTGCCGGCCCGCCACAGCGTCCTGCATGCCCTGGTGGACGCCTACCAGCAATGGGCCAGCCGCCGCGAAGCGCCGCGCATTGCTATTCTCGACTGGCGCGAAGTGCCCAGCTACAGCGAATTCAGGATGTTTGCCGAATATTTCAAGTTGCAGGGCCTGGAGTGCATCATTGCCGATCCACGCGAGGTCGAGTATCGCAATGGCCAGCTTGTTGCCGGTGATTTCCACATTACGCTGATCTACAAGCGCGTGCTCATCAGCGAGCTGGTCGCACGCGGCGGCCTTGATCATCCCGTCGTACGCGCGGTACTCGAAGGAGCCGTGTGTATGGTCAATCCATTCCGCTGCAAAATCTTGCACAAAAAGGCCAGCCTGGCCGTCCTGAGCGACGAACGCAACGCCAGCCTCTTCACGCCCGAAGAACAGGAGGCTATTGAGGCCCACATCCCCTGGACCTGCCGCGTTGAAGAACGCCAGGCCCGCTATCGTGGCCAGACGATCGACTTAATTCCCTATATTTTTGAGCACCGCGAGAACTTCGTCCTCAAACCAAACGACGAGTACGGTGGCAAGGGCATCGTCCTGGGCTGGCAGACCGACTCCACAAGCTGGGCGCAGGCAATCCAGGCCGCATTGACCGAGCCATATATAGTACAAGAGCGGGTGGCCATCCCCAGCGAACTCTATCCCTGCCTGGTCGATGGCCGTGTTGAATTGATTGACCTCATGCTCGACACCAACCCCTTCGTCTTCTACGGTGACTACGTAGACGGCTGCCTCTCGCGCCTCTCAGCCGAAGCCCTATTGAACGTCACCGCCGGCACCGGCTCCGCCGTAGCAACATTCGTCGTAGAAAAGAGATAAGGAGATATCATATGAAAGCCCCATCGCTCACCATAGGCATCGAAGAAGAATACCAGATCATCGACCCCCAAACACGGGAACTACGATCCTACATCACCCAGATTCTAGAAGAGGGCAAACTCCTACTACTCGAACAAGTCAAACCCGAGCTGCACCAGGCCATGGTCGAAGTCGGCTCCAACGTATGCCAGACACCGGCCGAACTGCGCACCGAACTCGTGCGCCTGCGCCGCACCATCATGGAGCTAGCCGCCAAAAACGGCCTCAAGATCGCCGCCGCCGGCACCCACCCCTTTTCCTCCTGGTTGACCCAGGAGATCACCCCGCAGGAGCGCTACATGGGTGTGAAGCAAGACATGCAGGAACTCGCCCAGCGCCTGCTGATCTTCGGCACCCATGTGCACATCGGCATCGAAGACCGCGAGTTTCTCATCGACGCCATGAACGTCGTCCGCTACCTGCTGCCCCACATTCTCTGCCTATCCACCAGCTCACCCTTCTGGATGGGGCGTCTCACCGGCCTGAAATCCTACCGCAGCATCATCTTCCGCAACTTCCCCCGTAGCGGCATCCCTCGCACATTCCAATCCTGGGAGGACTACACCTACCTGGTAGACACACTGGTGCGCACAAATACCATCCCAAATGGGAGCAAAATCTGGTGGGACGTCCGCCCGAACTCGACATACCCCACCCTGGAATTCCGCATCTGCGACGTCTGCACCCGCGTAGATGAAGCCATCTGTCTACCCTCACGACCTCATCGAAGAAAACAAATGGCGCGCCATCCGCTACGGTCTCGACGGCAAACTGATCGACTTCGGCAAGCAGCAAGAACTACCCACCCGCGACCTCATCCGCGAATTGATCGAATGGTTCATCGCTGACGTCATCGACGAACTCGGCAGCCGCCACGAAATCGAATACGCCTACCGCATCCTCCAGGATGGCTCCAGCGCCGACCGCCAGCTAGCCACCTATCAAAAAACAGGCGACCTCAAAGCCGTAGTCGACCAACTGATCCAAGAGTCAAGCGAAGGAGTACTGGAAAGCGTATGAATTAGTTATTGGCAAATGAACGTGAGGCTTTTCCCATATGCTCATGGGATAGATTTCTCTCATGAGTTTATGAATTAGTTGTTGGCCAATGAACGTGAGGACAGTGTAGGGGGCGGTTCACCGCGCCCAGCGCCTCTTTGCATTAGCCACAAGGAGGCTTAGCCGAACGTGGCGTAATGCATTTCAAGTCCCGATTATGAACATTAACTTTTAAACTTACCAATGTGTGACCACAAAGGTTGGTAGATCTATTTGTTAATGTTCATTATCGGCCCCATCAGGCATCAACCCAAGTGACCTAACCCTGTCACCCTGAGTGCAACGAAGGATCTCCCTCCTGCCCCCACCCTGTCATCCTGAGCACAGCGAAGGATCTTCGCACCCCTCCAGCCAGACCCTCAAGGCTTCTCAAACCGTGGGAGCAATAACCCCATACATGTTGCGGCTTCGCCGCAACTCATCCTTTTCTACATGTTTGTGAGTATTTTGCGTGCGCTGATGCGCACGCAAAATACTCACAAACATGTACTACAACTTGTGGTCGCCGCAGGCGACCCACCCGTAAGGGCTATTGTCCCTACTATTTGAGAAGCCCTGGCCACACCCTTGGCTCCCACCCTGTCATCCTGAGCGCAGCGAAGGATCTCTCCGATCAGAGCAGCATCAGGACGCCGTGTAAAGATGTTAAGTACCTGATAAGTCTGTCGCTCACTTTCCATAATATCTCCTGGTACTCTAAGCATTGAGGCAAAAGAAGGAGAACTCTAAACCTCCTTCATCGCAATCAAGAAAGGAGCAAACGCTACCATGTACAACATCCAGATTACAGTCGAAGCAGAAGGCCCATTGTTTCCAAAAGAACTGAAAAACCCCGAACTGGCAGAAATCGCAGTCGAAGGTGCTGTAGCATGCTACCTTGAGAACCTGTTTACATACGTCAGCATCAAAAATGTCACCATCAGCCGCACTTCACAAACCGAAAACAAGAAAGAAGCGAACTGCCCCACCTACACCATTAAGATTCATATCGAAGCGGATGCCTCGGTGCTGCCCTACGAACTGAAAAATACCGGAGTCGTGGAATTAATAGTCGAAAGTGCAGTTGGCTGCTCCCTCGCGGATCTGTATACATCTGTAGCCTTAGAGGTCAACATCGACCCCTCCCCAAGAGACATTGAACAGGACTGGGACGCCCTGCTTCCACAGAACCTCTAGTGGTGAGCTCAACAAAATACAACCTTTACACTCCTTCTCCGTAGTTAACGTAGTAAAACGTTATGAGATAAGGGAGAAAGGAACGAACTCTCATGTCACAGCAACAGGCACATTCCGATCAGAACCACTTCGACGATTCAGCCTCTTACTCTGCTGGTTATGAAGAGGGTCCCCGTTACCAGGGCTATTCTGCAAACATACATGGACAAAAACTTTCTCCATCAGAAGATCTCACGAACCCCACAGCTCAGCATCGCTTAATCCTCGCCATCGTTTCACTCATCCTCCTCTTTCTGCTGTTTCTCGCAGTAGTAATACTGGGAGTCTCCGGCGCACTAGCCTCCACCATAGAGAGAGACTTCGCCCCCGTTTTCGTCTTCATGTTCCTCGGCTTCTCTGTCGCAGTCATCGTCATTAATATAGCATTCAACCGCAGGCGTTAAGAGGAACAAGCCGCAGTCAACAAACTACCGGTAAGATCAAATCACGTGGAGCCCACTGGGGTCGACGAGACAGACCTTGTCTGTGAAGTCTTGTCCTTGGAGTGAAGTGAGGGCTGCCAGGAGGGGATCAACCACAGCGCGTCCCGGTACAGCAGGAAGAGCGAGGAGAATGATACCGCCATGAGGTGGTTGATATTGGGATGCAAGGAAATCAACATCTCGTGTGACGATGATAAGCCCACGCGCAAGGGCATAGGCAAAGACGACGGGATCCTTCTGTGCTCGTAATCCCACCTCTACAACACGAACAGCTGAATAACCAGCCCTTCGCAATGCTATCGTCGCACGTTTGGGCATATTTCCATCGAGGAGAAATGCCCAGGGAGGAGACTCCATCAATGTCCTTCCTCCTCATTACGGCACTAAAGCTGCTGCATAGTTGAGTGCATTCTTGACCTGCTCCTCTGTGAGCTCATATTCCTCACAGATCTCCTGTACTGACATCCCTTGAGAGAGGTCGACAAGGATAATTTTCACGGGAACGCGCGTTCCCTCCAGAATCGCCTTCCCCCCATTGATTTGAAGGTCGGAAACAATGCCGGGAGAGAGGACCCGCCCTCCCTGCGGCTGCTGTGACATATGCACTACTCCTTTCAGCGAGGTATATTCTCAGTTTCAGAGGATGTTCACGCTACTCTGGAGTGACCCCTTAGAACTTAGAACTGGACACTGTTTTACCCTCTCAATTCAACTTCTAAGGATGCAGATTAGCCCTATCATATCAGATGCGCTTCCTATTTGCCAGCTTCCTGATCTCTACTCACCACTAAACTTCCTGCTCCCGCGCCCAAGCAAGCATACCTCCACCGCACACCTCTCATCAAGCGCCTGCATACAAAAGACAGCAACTCGACACTCATACCTAAAAAATGAATAAGGCTCACGTCTTAATAACAGTAGACCCGTCGTGAGACAGAAATGTAGTGGCGATCCCTTGCGGTCGCCATGCACAACATGCACAAACGGTTTTTCTTCGATGATTCACAGACCCTGTATCGCAAAGGAGTGATGACTATGCAGGAAATTCCCAAACAAGGCACGGTACTCGAACACCCAGCACCCTATTTGCTCCGTTTAACAGGGCAGTGGGACCCGGACACCGAACTGAAACTCGAGAAGGTAGACAATCCCCTGGCTCAAGGAACGCTCGGAGACATAGGGCTCGCTACAAGCGTAGCAGGACCAGCGCAGTTCCCACAAACTCTCCTAATCCAACCTTTTGATCGGCGTGGGCTGGCAGGCATTGTACCAACATCTGTACGCCTCTTCTGCTGGGATAGCACAACCCGTTCAGTGCGACCGGTCTGGAACTCGGGCATCAACCTGGGCCATCGCTACGTGTGGGCAAAGATTCGTCAACCCGGAGTCTACGTTCCGATCGGGCTCCCGCGCGACCGGCTGCTCTATGAGGCGCTCTGGCATATGGCCCACCAACGACGGTATGCAGGCACGGACTCATAGATGGCTATGACGGTGCAATCGATACCCCAACGACACCGTTCATGTATGCTCTGGACTGGAAGACGTTGGCTGACGCCTGGACAACAACTGTTGGAGCAGACGGGATCACCAGGTATACGGTGCCGCGCCCACCGATGTACACCACACCAGGGGAGACGGGCCTGAGTTCACCGGCGGTGGTCAATGATGTGGTCTTCGTTTCAACAACCACCCCGGGACTCTATGCCTTTGATGCTGCAACAGGTTTGAGTCTCTGGTCAACAGGAGACCTTGCGCCAGGTTTTCCGATGGGACCCGCAATCTATGAAGATCACCTTGTGGTTGGGTCTGGAGACACTCTCAACATCTATTCGCTGTAATAGTACTCCATCAATTGCGGTCAATGACGCAAAATAATACGAGGTGGGAAGATGCTTCCTACCTCGTTTTGATCAGGCGATTACGGCCTTGTCCCCAGGATTGAAAACAGCGTATCTTCGGGAGAGGCCGCTTCCTGGCTAAACTCCTTGAAGACCTGCATGCCGGTGAACCCCGCCTCTTGATACAAGCTCAGCGCTTGTTGCTGGGTATACCAGCGGGTGGCTGGTGAACGCACATGCATCTCTGTGGCAATGACGGCACCATCCCGCAACAACTCGTAACGATCTTCTGTGCTCTCCAGTTGCTGAGCAAGATCCAAAGTGGAACGCGTCCAACGGCGGATGGTGCTGCCATCTGCGGGCCTGCCTGCCTCGCCCGTAAGCTCCCATCCTCCCTGGACGATCCGCTCGGTGGTTGGCTCATTCCACAAGAGCATAAAAGGCATGACCAGGACGCCCCCTGACTCCAGGTGGCGGAAGAAGCGGTGCATGGCCTCTTGCGCATCTTGCGGGTCAATAATCAGTTGAAACGAACTCGATGGCACGATTATCATACGATACGTGCGGTGGAGATCGAGCCTCTCCATGGCTTGCTCGAACACCCTGGGGTGCAGATCAAGCCGCTGGGCCTTCTCAACGCAAATGGCAAGCATCTCAGGCGAGTTGTCGACCCCATCAATGTCGATGCCTTGGGCCAGATAGTCGAGCAGCAGGCGACCTGTGCCACATCCCACATCCAGAACAGGTTGACCATGCTGACCAATCAGTTCGCGATAGAAGAAGCGATCCGACCAGGTAGAGGTATTGCCACGCAAAAGGTCCCAGGCATCAGCCATCATCCCCGTATACTCGTAACTTTCCTGATTCATCGATAAGTACTACTCCTTGTCGTATATAGTAGGGGCGGGGGTGGAGCGGTGAAGGGCGGGGACCCTTGTGGTCGCCCGTGTGGGCTTGTGCTAGCCCTGATCGAGCAGCGCACTAAGGCGTTTGGGAGCCGTCATCCGATAGCTCTCTTCTACCAGGTCAGCGACTTCGTTCCAGTCGATCTCGACATCCAGCCAGACACCGACCCACCCGTGGTGACCAACGTAGGGGGGCACGAAGAACCGTTTGGGGTCGGAGCCCACCAGCACATCCTGGGCTCCTGGCGGAGCCTTGCACCACATCGAAAGGCGATCGTTCACGCGATGCTGCATGGCGAAGATCTTGTCCCTCACCTTGAATGACGGGTCTCCCACACCTCCTTGCTCGCTGGCCTCGGGGAGGGCAAGGCAGATAGCACGCAGCTGGTCCAGGGGATCCTCTTTCATCTGTAGGCCATGGCGCTATTACCGGCCCTCAACCTGCCCTGTATGCGGCGCGGAGACCCCCAGAACACCCACTCCTGGTACCACCCCAGGATGCTGGCCCACCCCCACCGTTTGGTCTCACGGCTTCGCGTGACAACATCCGGAGCCAACTTGTCCCAGCCTCGGTGCTCCAGGGTCACTCGAGTGCCACCCTCGATCGCCTCGAAGCGCACCTCGACCTCGGTTCCGTCAAGCGCGTGTCCCCCATCACGGTACAGCAGGACCAGGCGCACACCGGGCTCCCACACCGTGATCCGGCCGACCTCCAGGACATCCCCCGAGGCATCGTCGTACACCTCGAGCCAGCGACCGCCCACACCCGGTTCGATCCGTTTGCCAACCGCCCGGTAGGCGTCATACCAGTTGATGGGACCTGGCCTCCACCAGCGATCGATCTCCTGCGTAAAGATCTCGAAGGCCGTGCTGGGATCGACAGCCAACTCGACGGTGACGGTGACAGCCTCAGTAGATTTCATCCATCCTCTCCTTTCTGAGTACGCTCGACATGCGCCTTGAAGCCCTCGAGTTGGTCAGACCAGAAGGCCTACACCTGGTCAAGCCACGCCTGCAGATCGACAAATGGCTCCGGTCGCAGCCGGTACACCCGCAGGCGAGCATCTTGCTCCACCGGCTCCTCCGTATCATCAACCTTGACCAGGCAGCTGGCCCGCAGTACCCGCAGGTGTCGGCTCATTGCCGGACCGCTCATCACGCAAGCACATGCCCTTCTCAGATTAGCGAAGTTGAAGACCCGGCGCACATGAAGAAATTTTTCAGCTACTGGTCGTGAGAGTTGTTAATACCTGCTTGTATCAAACGATAAAAGCCAGGATGATAGGTGCACCAATGAGAAAAATTGTTAACCAGGGTCCATACCAGGTGGTCCCTAGCCAGGTAAAATTTACCTGCGCACTATACGGAAAATTAAAGAGTGTGAAAAGTGCTAAGACGCCTCCAATAATAAAAGCACTCGCGTAAGCTAATCCAACTGATTGAAAGCGGTTTTTTATACTTCGTATACCGCTGCCCAGAAAAAAAGCAATCACAGATAATAAGACCACTGGTAGGAGAAGGAGAACAAAATCGAGGAAATATATGTCAACAGCACTACCAGCACTAGGAAGTCCTGGGCTCTTAATTGCACCAACAAGAGAGAAGACCAGGAGGAGGAAAAAAACAATAACCACGTTCACTAACGCTTTTCCCATATTCATGAAGTGTTCCTCCCAAAATCATAGCTTCAGTCACGGCTGCCGCTGCGCAACATTGCAGGAATGTACAGTTCAAACATTCGCGCATCACCGTTCATAATTTTATACCTATTGTCAACAGTAGAAATCAGAGCGCTTGCAACGCGGCTTCCACCTTAATTGCTGAGCTGACAACAAGGCCTCTTCCAGGTCATCCCCCATGCGTCGTCGCGCAAAAGTTGCCTTCTGCACGGCAAAGCGATCAATTCAGCGAAGGATCTATCGCCGACTTATAGGTAATCACCAGTAGTCTCACGCTTGAAAATCAGAGCGTTTGTGCTATCATGGGAGGAGGATTCGGCAGAGAACACAGCATGGGCGGTCCGTTTGCCGAACCGCTGCGCGTCAACTCAAAGGAGTATGAAATGATTATCTTTGACGAGAACAGACCATCCGACTCGCCGATTGTCGAAAGGGTCTGGCGCTGCCATAGCGAGGGCGCGGCCCCTTTCCTCTCCATTGCCGCGACCCGCTGCGAGCTGGTGGTGACCAGACTTCAGGGCAAGGTCACCATGACGGTGCGCGGGCCAGAGACCAGAGCCACGCCGCTTGGAGACTGTCCTGGGGACGGGGAATGGCTTGGCATCCTCCTGAAGCTGGGTACATTTCTGCCCATTCTGCCCACCAGAACGCTGGTGGATGCAGAGGTGAATCTGCCTGCAGTTTCCAGGAAATGCTTCTGGCTGGATGGCTCCGCCTGGCAACTTCCTGATTATGACAATGCCGACACGTTTGTTGATTGGCTGGTGCGTAAGGACCTGCTGGCGCGTGATCCGGTCGTAGATGCCGTCTTACAGGGTCATCTGAAAGACCGTTCACTGAGCACCATTCAGCGTCGTTTCTTGCGAGCGACCGGGCTGACGCAAAGCGCGGCTCGTCAAATCGAACGCGCTCGCTACGCCACGCACCTCTTACAGCAGGGCGTCTCGATCCTGGACACCGTTCTCGAGGCGGGCTATTTCGATCAGCCACACCTGACCCGATCGCTGAAGTACCTCATCGGACAAACCCCTGCCCAGATCCTTCAGAAAAGTCGGCCCGAGCAGATGCCGTTTTTATACAATACAACGCCCTTTGAATGAGTCATAATACCTCCGTCGGATAAACAACAAAAGGATAAGGAGAATAGCATGAGAAAAATTATTACCACCATGTGGATCACCCTTGACGGCTACATTGCAGGACCAAACGGAGAAATGGATTGGATCGGGGAGATCTACGACGAAGCCATGGGCGCCTATGAGAGCGATCTGGTCAGCTCGGCAGATACGCTCTTGCTTGGACGAGTGACATATCAAAGTTTTGCTGGCTCCTGGCCCCATGTCCCTGACAATCCCAACGCCTCAGAGGGTGAGAAAGATTATGCTCGCAAATTGAATGCCATGCGCAAAATAGTGTTTTCAAGGACGCTCGAAAGCGTGGAGTGGAACAATTCACGGCTGGTAAAAGAGGTCGTTCCAGAAGAAATCGAGCAACTGAAACACGAGCCTGGACGCGACATGGTGATCTACGGGAGTGCCAGTCTGGTGCAAACGCTCACCAACCTTGGCTTGATCGATGAATATCAGCTCTTAGTCCATCCGGTGATTTTAGGCAGCGGCAAGCCTCTCTTTCAAGACATCAAGGACCAGGTGAAGCTGAAACTGGTCAACGCCAAAACGCATCCTTCTGGGGTGGTGCTCCTTTCCTACCAGCCCAGAGAGAAGCGCGACTGAGCGCTTTGAAGAAGACCTGGCCAGGTCCCCCTTTCAATCTGAGCGCCTAGACAAACTGGAGTAACGCGAGGAGATTGCCTTCGCTATCTTTAAACCAGGCTGCTTTGGTCGGCCCCGTGCTTGCCACACTCATGATCGTCTTGAGGGAGGGCGTATCGTACTCTTCAAAGACCACGCCTCGCGCTTTGAGATTGGCAACTTCAGCCTCGATATCATCAACAGTCCAGCCAGCCTGCGAATGGGTGCCACTGGCAGTCCCATGCTTTTCCTAACCATTGACGCCGGCGCAGCCTCCGTGCTATCATCTAGCAGATGAGTAACAGGTATATGTTCCCCTCAGGCGGTGTCAAACCGCTTTTTACCGCGTAAGCCCGGCGCTTTCGGCTTACGTGGCTGTCTGTAAGCAGCGCCACACTCGCGAGCCGCGCCTTCGGCCTCGCGTGATGGTTTGTGCTGCCTCCATCCTGCGACTTGCCCCAGACCCGTGTTGATCGGACCCTCTGTGTTGCCGGGCTCCCTCTCATTGCTTCTGCCGTTCTCTGGCGGCCTTCTGACGCCGCGCCATCCTCTGTCTTTTTGAGAGGTTGCCAATGTCTCTTCTGAAAGGATGTTTCATGGTCAACACCACCCTCCCCAATCGTCGTCTGCTCTTGACGACATTGGGCCTGACATATATCGCTATCGGCATGCTAGGCGCGCTGCCGGGCGCCTCGCTGATCCGACTGGCGAGCAATACCCACGTCTCGCTTGAAGTGGCAGGTTCCATGTTCACCCTCTCGGCCTTTGGCAGTATGCTCGGCATAATCCTGAGCGGATTCCTCGTGAGATATATACAACCAAAATACCTGCTCATGTTGGGCCTGTTCTTGCTGGGTTCCGGTTCCACGACGATCGCTCTGACCAGCTCATTTCCCATGTTACTCCTAGGCCAGATGCTGATAGGACTGGGGTTCGGCTTCATTGACCCCAGTTTGAATACCATTGCCACCCTGACTTTCCAGGAGCGGCTTGCCTCAGACCTGAACACTCTTCACGGGCTGTTTGGCCTGGGGGCTCTGCTCGGACCCTTGGTCCTTGCCTTTGGTCTGCACTTTTTCAACAGTCTGGAGCTTTCCTACTTCGCCAGCGTGGGCGTTGCCGCCATCACCATCCTGTTGCTTCTTTTGCAGCAGCTCCCCGAACTGGCACGCCAACCAAAGAATATGCAGCAAAAGCGAGCAGCGAACAGAGAACTGCACGATGTGCTCAGACAGAGATTCCTCTGGTTGATGGTTTTCCAGGTAAGCATCTTTGCAGCCGCGGAGATCGGCTTTGGCAACTGGATCGTCACAGCGGTCAGCCAGAGCGCCGGGATTTCCCTGGCACAAGCAGCCCCAGTAGCGACCGCTTTCTTTCTAGGCCTGACGGCTGGGCGGCTCTTTGGAGCGCAGGTGCTCAGGCGTGGCTGGATGAGTGAGGCGTCCCTGCTCTATGCAGCCCTCTGTGGGGGCGTTTTGTGTGGCATCGTCGTGGCCATGTTTTCCGGCCAGGTACTCGTCTCCTACGTTGCAAGCGCGCTGGTGGGCTGTTTTTATGGGCCACTCGAACCCGGTATAATGGCCATCACCTCACGCCGTTTTGTGCACGCCATTGGCCCGGTCAGCAGTATTCTGATCATCAGCACCAATGCGACCTCGATGATTATTCCGGCAGCAATGGGTCTCCTCATTCCAGCCCTGGGCATCAACTGGGTGATGGCCATTCCCGCTCTGTGCTGTGCATTTGCTGTGTTCCCCATGGCGCTGGCCAATCGTGCGCAACCGCCAGGCTCGTTGCTGCATACAGACCTCCTTTGAGAACCGTGGGGTAGAGGCAGAGCCTCTGCCGCATCTCTTTTACAGGTTTTGCGCATGGTGCATTTCCTGCGGAAATGCACCATGCGCAAAACCTGTAAAAAATCTTTCCGGTCGCCGGAGGCGACCATGCCCACTGCTTTTGCTTGACACCACCACAATACACGCCTACAATCATAGTAGAATTGTCAAAAGCAAGAGAATCGCGGTCTACTATGTCATCATCGATGGGAGCACTGCATCCGGGTTCCTTACTCGCCGACCGCTACCGTATTCTCAGCGAGATCGGTCAGGGTGGGTTCGCCACGGTCTATAAAGCGCAAGACCTCGACCGGAGAAAAGTGGTCGCGATCAAACAGATCACCCTGTCTCAACTCAGTCCCCAGGAAATGATCGAGGTGACCGATTCGTATAATCGTGAGATCATGTATCTTTCCAGGCTGAGGCATGAGCACTTGCCACTCATCTATGACCATTTTACCGACCCCGAGAATTGGTATGTGGTCATGGATTATATTGAGGGAGAGACGCTGGACGAACTGCTGGTGAAGATACGGCATGGACGCTTTCCGGTGGCAAAGGTGCTTGCGATCGGGATCGCCCTTTGCAAAGTATTGCAGTATTTGCATACGCGCAGTCCTGCGATTATCTTTCGGGATGTCAAACCTGCCAATATTATGATGAATCGTGAGGGACGCCTCTACCTCATCGATTTTGGGATTGCCCGCCAGTATCGACCGGAGCAGGCAAAGGACACAGGCCCGCTTGGCTCTCCTGGCTACGCCGCCCCTGAGCAATATGGCAAGGCGCAAAGCACAATGCAGACGGATATCTATGGTCTCGGCGCGACTTTGCAGACACTACTTACAGGAAAAGAGCCCCTGGATATTCAGGTGGAGGGCATGCCGCCAGGTGTCACCATTCCAAAGAAACTGCAAACGCTTATCACCCAGATGTTAGAGCCAGATGCCAGCAAGAGGCCGCAGAGAATGGAAGAGGTAAAACAGTCCCTCCAACATCTCAAGGACCAATTGACTTCGGAGAGGCTGAAGCGAACGCTGGCTTTTACACGAGATGCTCTTGAGGACAAAATAACTGAAGTGGTGCTCCTCGCAGGCATGCTCTTCTTCTTGTTCGTCTTTGGCCTCCTTTTTTTCGACACTCCATTCTGGATACCCTACCTGCTCCTTATGCCGGCTATCATCATTGGGCGTAGTGCCTTAGGGCTGTATCAGGAAATGAAAGAGGCCTCGACCAGGCCGAAGGCGAAAGAGACATTCGCCATCTTGTGGAAGCTACTGAGAAGTTCACTCCTCTATGCGCTGATAGCCGCCTTCCTCCTCTATTGCCTCTACGATAGTCAGCAGATAGACAGTCCCTTTCAGATACCAGAACTTCTACTTCTAGGGCTTGCCCTTTGTGCCGGCATCATCTGGAGTCTTTCTCGCCTCATCAGCTGGCTGTCACGCCTTCGCACTTCACGGCGTCAAGCTCATCGGCAGCAGGCAGAGGAACCACCCCTTCAGCAGCAAGTTCACAGACCTCGACCTTAGCCCCACCTGCAACTCTGCCTCCTCTTTGATACAGGCCCAATACCCTTTTTCTATCAGATCACTCAGCCCTACCTGAACAGTTACAACTTACCACTGCCTGTAGGTATAGACGGTCTCACGGCCTGTTGCAGCATTGACCCCTCCAGTAATACCACACATGATCCCGAAAATGGCTGCAATGATCAGTACTGTCGAGTTTAAGAAATCAGGTTGTATGTCGATTTGCTGGGTACTGTAGTAGACTGAGAGACCTATACTTATCAAGATATCGGCCGCCGCGGTACATACCACCGTGCCAAAGACACCAGCAAAGACTCCAAGCCAGATCCTCCAAATGAGGGAGAACCCGCTCCATTTCTCCTGAACCTCCACCTGCACAGGCAGAGGCGCCGCCTGGCTCCTTCTCAATGCCGAGCTTCTTTTCCCAAGGACACCTGCTATTGAACCAATGATACTAATGCACCCGACAATAATCGCGATAACGGTGTTCGTAGTGGTAAGTATGTTTTCCATATCCTGATCTACCTTCTCTTTCAAGCATGCCAACTCTCCTGATTAGCTAGACGTCTTCGGTATGCCTTTTTTGCATATCGTCTGTGAGGTGATGTCGCTGTCTTTCGAGTAGAGTTCTACGCCTGCTTGATTATAAAACTGGCCTGCGTGATGATCTCCTGGAACAATATGAGCGTCAACTCCAGTTGTATGCCCTCTTGTGGTACGAAATGTTTGGAGAATGGCCTGCTGAGGCTGCGGTTGTCTATCCCCTAACAGGAACAATGCACAGGGTATCAGTTGATCCTGTGCTATGCCAGCGCGTTGCCAATGAAGCGCGCCTGCTTATCAAGCAGTTGCAAGAAGATATTCCAGCCGAACAACTTGCCACTCCTGGCGAAGTGTGTACAGTATGCGAATTCCGTCCCTGGTGCAAACCCTTCTGGACCTGGCAGGCAAAGCACCCCAACCTCTCTACAGCCTTACAGAATGCGGCCTTGGGCTTCGAAGGTGAGATCATAACGATCGAGTCAAAAGATTATTATTGGAAACTGCTGGTGAAGTGGCGTGACGCCCAAGTCCGCATTGTCGCACCCCAAGAGCGTTTCCCCCAGTTAAAAAAGGCCTATTCCGGCATGCGCATTCGCGCACTTGATATGCGCTTACAAGGACAGCGTTACCGTCCACAGGCCATTGTGACAGAAAGCTCAGAGATATTTCTGGTCGAGTAGTGCAATGTGGAAAAGGTATAATGTCCCCGGTATCTGCTTTGGCGTTCAAGTGTTTTTAACAACATGACTAGGACCCACTTGATACTCAAAACGGGGCTCTTCCGCTAGTTTGGTGAATCGGCTTGCTTGATACGTGAAATTTTACCCATAACCTGATCAAAACGACTTGCATATGCTTCAAAAAGGTGGTGCAAGTTGGGGCTGAAACAGAGAGCTACGATATCCAGAGGACATCACCTCAACGCAGATCCCATAGTGGCACGCCTTTGTTAAGACGGCGGGAGCACATTCCCATAGTCCTTTAACCTGCTGGGCCTTGAGTAGAGCATGGGGAGCAATCCCCCCCAGAGCTCTGATGCCACCAGCGCAGGCGGGAGCAACAGCGGGCCCAGGTGATTTCGCACCGAGAGGCCCAAACGCGTTCCGGGAACAAGAAACTTGGCACCTGATCCAGCCTTTTTTTGCTCCTCTGTGACCACAGGCCTGAAGGCCTGTTCGTACTGATGAAACGCTCGCTGATGATCGCCCAGCGCCACTTTCAGTTCTCCCGCCAGGATATAGGCTCCCATCATGGCCAGAGTCGACCCTTGCCCAGAGAGCAGTGCCGGGCAAGAGCCGGCGTCTCCCAGCAGCACCGCTCGTCCGTGAGACCAGGTCTCCATCCGAATCTGGCTCACCGCATCAAAATACAAGTCAGGGGCCGTTTGCATTTTCTCAAGGAGTCTGGGTACTTCCCAGGCTTCGCTGGCAAACACATCAGCGAGCAGTTGCTTTTGCAGCTCCACATCATGGTGATCGTAGCGTAACTTGGTGGGTTGCTTGAACAGGAAATACGCGGCCAGTGCCTGGTTTCCTCTTGCATTGCGTACCGCGACCACTTTTCCAGGGACATTGTACATCTGCATGGAGGTCTCGCCGAGTCCCAGATAGTTGTCTGTGGTGAAGACCCCGACCTGATAGCCGCAATAGCGCTCAAATTGCGCTTCGTCTCCAAACTCCAGGGTGCGCACGATCGAATGCAACCCGTCCGCACCCACCAGCAGGTCGAAGCGGCGGGAGCCGCCCCGCTCAAAGGTCACATCGACGCCTTCCTCGTCCTGCTTGAGCGCTTGGATGGAGTCCCCGAAGCAGTACTCCACCTCGTCCTTCGTGAGCTCGTAGAGCGTCTTGGCCAGATCGCCCCGCATGATCTCTACAGTGCTTGGGTCGAAGGCCTTGCGCAAGGGTTGCAGGTTGACTCGGAAGATGCGCTGATGGCGTTCGTTGACAAACGAGATCTCCCCAAAGTTCGTCTTCTCTTGTTGCAGATGCGACCAGATCCCCATGAGCTTGGCAACCTGCACGGCCTCATGTCGAACGTCGACCGGGTACCCGCCTTCTCGCAGTTGTGGCGCACGCTCGATCACGGTTGGGGTGAACCCATAACGCTTGAGCCAATACGCCAGGGTCGGCCCAGCAATACTCGCTCCTGAAATGAGTATGTTGGTATTTTTGCTGATCATCAAGCTGCTCTCCTTCCAGATTACGACAAGGGCGGAGACCTTCAACGAAGCCTGGCTTCAGGGAAAACTAAAACGTTCACACAGAGCCACTGCATTATAGCACAGCAGGGAGACTCAGGCCGCTCCTTCAGGTCCCTTTGAGATCGTTCCCTTGCGTCCTCTCTCGGTCGGACTTCCCGTCTCTCACACCGACATCTGGAAACGTCCTGTTTTTCATCTGACTCTTCTCGATGGGAGTCTCCTTACCATGTTCGAGGAGGTTTGCATAAAGCTGTGGGTTGATGTCATGGCTCAAAGCTCAAGGTAGCCAGTAAGATAGTATGAAAGACTTTAACAAAGCAAGCAAGCCGATTCACCAAACTAGCGGAAGAGCCAACAGAGAGCTTTGTGATGCCTGTTCCGGTCCGGCCACAGTGTATGAGCAGGTGTATTGTGGTGCCAATGTGCAGTCGTATTGGTCACAACGCGCTCAGGCCTGCTTCCTACCTGACCCACCCCTGTCAAACTTTCAGGGGTAGGTATGTGAGTCGGCAGAACGCACTGTGCCGGGGTTCGCGTACCGGGCTTCGCGTAGGGGCAGGGGTAGAGCGGTGTGGTGTGGGGCCCCTTGTGGGTGCCCTGTCTGGGGGATACGTATAGTGTGGCGCCCCTTGTGGGGCTTACACGGGTAGGTTTGTTGGAAACGTGCTCGCCAACACGTAGGGGCGAGGGCGGTGGAGAGCGGCTGGGAGAGCCTTTATGGTCGCCCGCCGTGCCCTCTTCCTCTCCCGCGACAGGAGGCACACGTCTCCCGCTTCTACCCAACTGAACACCTTCCCAAGGGGTTTCACGAAAAACCTACCTGTGAGAGGTCGTGGGCACGCCCTCCCCGATTCAGAGCAAGTTTGGCCACAAAGGAAATTTCGAACAGGTTGTTCCGCTAGCATCCTGTGGGCTCGCCCACTACTGGCGCAACAACGATGTCGATTTCGTCCCCTGGAATGGAGCGGCCCTTTTCGAGACTGACGATGAAGTCTTTGAGACAGCAGCACTGATCCAGCTGAAAGGTTCTCCATAATCCACCGTTGGTTGCTTGGTTCCGCTAAGAGCCTACGTATCCGATCTGCTGAGTTATTTACGATGAGGAAATTTCCCATCTGGTACCGGTACCGCGTAATGAACTCTTGAATCTTCATCAGATCTTTTTAATCGGCCCGAACGTAATGGGTAGAACCGCACTAATTGGTGGAGAGGGAACATGGCTATTGCAAAGTCGGGAATAAAATGAGCCTCTTTGTAACAGCCATCAAAAGACGAAATAAGCTTAACAAAAACACGACCCGCATTTCTACTTATAAAACACGACCCGCATTTCTATCTATATCGCAATAATAATGCTTGGAAAAGTCGAAAAAAAGCTTGACAAAAACACATGTATATGGTACTGTTATATTTGGGTTGGGCTGTTCATAATCCCCTCGGGTCTTTGGTCGAGAATGCCTTGGGCTGTACTGCTCGCAATCCTCTTTGAGTAGGAGCCTCGGAGTGCAGAGAATCGTCCCCTTTAGATAGAAACTTCGGAGTGCATGTAGTAGTCAGTCGTGTGCGTCCCCTTTGACTGTATTTGTTTGCATTGAACTTCGAAAGGAGATTACCCATGCGTCCATTAAAGTACGGTATTGCTCTGTTGCTCGCGCTGTTCCTGATCGTCGGGTTCTCTCTGGCAGCCTTCGCCCAAAGTCCCCACTTCATCGGCACTCCCACGTGCACAAAGTCCGTTAGCACGGGTCTGACCTGCAGCGGGAAGGCGGCCGGACTGGGGAACGGTCCGACTGCCGCGTTCCTGACGGCCGACTCGGTGACAGCTACGTATGAGTGTGTGAACCACGGTGGAAACGTTGTACCGGGTCAGCCCAGTGTTACGCAGAACGTGACGGGCCCAACACAGACGATCACGCCTCACAACGGCCAGATCACCTTCTCGCCGAACATTCCGCCACCGACACCGCCGAGCGCGAAGACCGAATGCCCGAACGGGAACTGGACAGTACGCCTCACGTCTCTCACGTACACGAATGTCGTGCTGCACATCCAGCAGCCTCCGGGCACCGACGTCCTGACCTTCTCCTTCGGGAATATCGATCCGTAGTCCGACCGTCGAAGGGCAAACCGCGGAGAGAGCCGCCTTGTGCGGCTCTCTCTTTGTCTTTCTGGCGGTCTCGGAGCGGCGGGCAACTCCCTCAGAACTAACCCGGACCCGATCTCCTCTGGGGAGATCCATATCTTGATCTCCTGACCTAACAGGAGTGCCCTGCGCTGACCGTCAGGCGATGATGGTCGTAACCGGTTCGTGTCGTTGCTTCTGACAGCGGAGACCCCCATGCGCCTTGCGAGGTGGCTTTGTACTCATCCACCAGTTAATGGGGGTCTACCTGATGTTCTACTCACTTTAATACATAGGTTGAGAACGAAATCACACCATTTAATAAAATCCCTCGCCTACTCCTCCTCAAACCCAAAACTCTCAAACCGCAGCGTCCGACAGTTCTCCGTCACCGTCCTCACCGTCCCCTCCGGCACCCCACCCGGTATATCGGCCTGGATTTCAAGCGTCACCTGCACATTTGCTCCATAAAGCGTCGTCAAATGCTTGACCACCTCCTCCATAATCTTCCCTGCATCCCCGGCCATCATCCGCGCATTGATTTTGACCGAACCGTAGAAACGATGAAACTGCGGCCCTTGAACTGCCGGTGTACCTGGCGTACTGGCCTGTCCAGGTACATGTGGCGAAGCAGGAACTGCTATCGCTGGCTCTATCGTACTCGCTCCACCGCGCTCACCTATCGCTGAACCTGGTATCACCGTTGTCCCGCTATAGCTCATCGTCGTACCCGCCGGTCTTGGTGACACAGTAGCCGCCTCAGCCGCGAGTTGTGCCGCCGCAACCTCCGGCTTGACCAGCACACTGCTTGCATTGAGGGTCACCTGCACCTGCTGTCCTGCTTTGAGCCCGAGGTAGCGATTGCCCTGCGCATCCCAGCTATCCGCGTAGGCAAACGTTTCACGCTCCCACCACATCGATTGCAACCCGTCGCGGATAGCTGCCAGCAGCACCTCGCTATTTTTCAGGCGCGGCAGGTAGACATAGCGTGCAAAGAAATCCGCCAGCTCTTTGACACCCACATGGTTGCCGCGCCATAGTGGAATGCGATCCATCTCCCGGCGCAAGAGCGTCCCGGCATACTGGGTGATGAGCATCTCTTCAGTTTTGAGCCTGCGGCTCGCGTTCGCGGTCAGCGAACTCTGCGGCTGCGGTTGCAAGCGCAGCTCCTGCAGCTCGTCGGGCTGCCTGGGATCGGGCTGGTCGGGCACAAGCAGCCAGATGTAGGTTTCGGGGATACGCGCCTCGACGCTCTTGTTTGCTTCCTCCTGCTTTATTTTGACCTGGTTGCGCTGGAACGTATCCAGGTTGAGCGTTTCACTTTCGATCTCGCGCTTGATCGAATCCCACGCCAGGAATTGACGCACTCCCTGCTTGAGATCCTCCAGGCGGTTGCGGTCAGCTGCCAGGAAGACCAGCGTATTGCGATACCCGCGGTGGGTGTTCCCCCGCAGGTCGAGCATCTCTTTGGCGGTTGCCCTGGCCTTGCTGTTCTGATCGTGTAAGGCATGGGTGAGATGGGGTTTGAGGATGACCAGGCGTGCCGAGGTGTCATCTTCGGCGATATCGGCTCCCGAGGTGGGGCAAACATGCACTCTGGCAAAATCACCGCGATTATTTTGCTCAGCTCGCACTCGTTTCTCAATCTCTGCCAGCACGTTCTCCTCGTCCTCCTGAGCCGCGCGGTCCTGGGCCAGGCGGGTCACGGTCGCCTGTGTGGCGTACCAGTAGCGCTGCCCGTCCAGGGAGAGATGGGTGGACTGATCAGACAGGCGGCGCAGCGCATCACCGAAAATGGCGACCGTCTCCCCCGGCTGCACGCAGCCGAGCCTGACCTGGCTCTCGGCAAGGCCCCGATTTGGATTGTGTGCATTGGGAGCCGAGCCGAGATAGATCGTGCGGGCCACGCGCCGGCACGCGGAGTAGCGGCCAAGATTGGCGTTCTCGCGATCGATGCGCAGTGGCAGCGAGTGCGGGCCATCGACATCCTTCTCGATGATGGGCGTCCAGATGTCGTCGAGATAGCGTGTGAGTTCGGACTGCACAGTCGCTTCATCAATCGGGACATTGGCGGGCAAGATCAGGGGGCTAGCATCCTGCCGTTCCCACAGGGTATGGACAACGGCGGCCATCAGCCGCAGGACGCCGCGCGTGCGCTGGAACTTCTCAATACTGGACCAGTCATTGTAGAGCCGGTCAAAGAGTTCTGGATGAATCGGATAGGCCGCTTTGATGCGCCGTTCATACTCCGCTTCCCGGCACTGCGAAGGAAACTCCTGGGGCTGGCTGCGATACAGGTCCATGAAGGCCTTGGCGACGGTATCACGTGCAACGAACAGCCCTGCTTCGGTGATGTTCTGGAAAAGTCGCCGCCGCACGATCTCGAACCCCTCTTCCGCGTCGGCAGGTCGCCAGGGCGACTCAATGCGCCCAAAGATATTTTTCAACCGCACCGCCGCTTCACGTCCGCCTTCACCGCCGGTCTCGGTGTCAGAAGCGGGTATAGTGGCAACCACCAGTGTTTGTGGAGCTGCCTTTGCCGCCTCGGTCAATGCCTGGGCAAAACTTAAATTAGCGTCAAAGGAGCCGCCGGGCAGTCCTGTAACATCGTACAACTGTCGTGCGTACACTACCCACTCGTCAATCAGGATGAGGCAGGGAGCCGCGGTGGTGAAGAGTTCGCGCAAGATTTCGGAGCCGGGGCTGACCCCTTGTCGATCCGCCTCTGCGACCATAGCGAAGCCGTCCTTACCCAGCAGTTGCCAGGCCAACTCTCCCCACAGCGTGTTGACGACACACCCATCGGGTTTGCTGCGTGGCTGCCCGGGAGAGAGTTCGTAACCAACCAGCACCGCCCGCTGAACCTGCGATGGTAGGGGCGCTGCTTGCCCGCGCCCTTCCATCCCAGGCGCTGCTTGCCCGCGCCCTTCCATCCCAGGCGCTGCTTGCCCGCGCCCTGCAGCCTGTAAGACAGGCTCGATACCAACCAGGTCGGACACTGGGGCACCGGAAAAGAGGTGATAGAGCGCGAGCAGCGAGTGCGTTTTGCCGCCGCCGAAGTTCGTCTGCAGATCGACAACCGGATCGCCTCCACTTCCACCCAGCCGTTGCAAGGCGTTAACCAGCAGCGTGCGCAAACCATGCGTCAGGAAGGTGCGCTGGAAGAAGTCACGCGGGACGCGGTACTCGTCGGAGCCGGCGCCGCGGTGTACCTGCCCCAGGTCGGCGGCAAACTCGGCGAACAGGTAACGGCCAGAGGCAACATCAGGGTGTGGAGTGACGATCTCACGCCAGGGACGCAAACCCATGCTTGGTTTGCCTTCAATAGGAGCAACCGCCACCTTGCGCGTCTCATTGCGTGCCTGTTCATCGAAACGCAGCCGCAGCAGCTCTTGTTTCTGCCGCTCAACCTCGCCGGCCTGTGATGCTGCGGAAACAGCGCTAAGCAGTCGCTGGACGCTATCCAATGTACGGTAGGCATCGTCCGTACTGAATGCCTCCTGATGCGCCCACTTATTGCGCGCCTCCCGCAACTCGCTCACCAGCGACCGCTCGGCATGTCCCAGCACGTTTTTGAAAACTTCGTGCCATTGATCCCACATGATGAGCAGCAGCCCCTGCGTATCCAGGTGCACATTTTGTCCATCATCTGAAAAATGTTGCTCACGTAGCGACCGGACTGCTTCATACTGCCAGCGGGTGCCATATTTCGCCAGCATCTCCCGCTCAACAAAGGGTTTCAGCCCTGTATTCAATATCTCCAGCGCCTTACCAACTCGCTCGTGATTGCTCTGAGCCATAATACGTATCCTCTATCTTACTGGAACATTCGCTAATTAATGGAAATATCCACACTGCCGGCGAACCCTCTGTTGGGACCCTGTCTGGGGAACAGGTAACCAATGTATCGTGCACACCACCCATTATGAACCTACACAAAATATCCTGGATATTATGAACAACTATGACACACCTGTAGGCGCCGATTTATCGTGCGCACCGCCGATTTATCGGCCAAACGGGAACCCAACCACTCATCTCGACCATTTTGTGAATCGTCATTATCAGCCTACAGTAACCCCACCACCTATCTCGATTATTGTATTCATCCTCATTATCGGCCTAAGCATGCATCATCCTTCGCATCCCCCCCTGTCATCCTGAGCGCAGCGAAGGATCTTTCCGTCACCTGATGCACATCCTCCACCACAAAATCGACCCACCCGCCCGTCCTCAGGCGCGGTTCAACCGCCCTTTTCTGCTCACATCACCCAAACCGTGTCAAGCCGTATTGCCCCTATTTGAACCTTGCCTTCAGGTGTGACTTATCGATAATCGTTTGGAATCTCGACACCTAATCCCTCAGCAGTAGCAACATGCTGAGATCAATATCAGCACAGGCGAAGATCGGTGCAATCAATTCATCAGCCAGGGCCTCTTCGCGCAGATCGAGCACACAGGAAGTAGCTTCCCATCAATATGGCCCGCGGTCTTCGATGACCATTTCAGACATGGGTTTACCACCAGCAAACACCTGACCGAGACGTTCACGCTCGGCTTCTTCTTCTTGGGTCAATGGTCGTCGCGTGGGAATATTAAGGATTTTCCCTTCCCTGTAGAGCCTCTCCATAAACTCATCTTCCGTCAACGGACGTTTTTCTGGAACAAAAGACTGTAAGCGCTGTATCATGTCATGCAGAACTGCTTCAGGCTGCTTCCCGTTCTTTGCTGCTTCAGCAGTAAGTGCCGCATATTCCTGCTCGGTCAATGTTAAAGTCATCTGGTAAGCCATTAAGGGTGCCTCCTATCATAAGCTTTAGTACAGTTCCCCACAGTAGTATATCATCCCTACCAACGTCTCCCATACCGTCAGGCGCGTCTTCTTCGGATGCTGGTTATCCAACAGTTCGCCGCCGCCTCCGGCAGCCAGCGCGCTCCATACACAACCTGCATCTCTCGCTCGACGAAGGGTCTTAGCCCTGTATTCAGTATCTCTAGCGCTTTGCCAACGCGCTCGTGATTGCTCTGTGCTATGTCTCCTATTCTATCAAGGAAATATGGCTTTGTCTTTCCACGTCGCTACCGTCTTATTATTTCTGCAAGAGTCCTTCAATGAAGTTATACTCACGCAATGCTTCTTCATATGACTCCGTATTACGCCGTTTCACCTTCCAAACGGCCTCGAGAATAGCTTCTCTTTCCACTGCTTGCACATGCAGAGTTTGCACCTGGTCCACTCTAGACTGAAATGCTTGTCCCAGTTCTCTCTGTGCCTGACGGACAATATCATCAGCGAGAGGAGGAGTATCCCAATACGTTTGACACACCGCGCGAAATGCTTGCCGAAGAGACAATAATGTTGCAGTGTCATTTCCTGTCAATTGGCGTAGAAACTCAGAAACGGGCCAGGTGAAGAGCAATCCCTGACGGGCCATGTAAATACCCACCATATTGATATGATACCGATCTGTATAGTCGAGCAAGAGGTAGCCAGCCAGCTGATACAGATGCTCGGCCTCCAGATTCGGCCTCACAGTAGTCTTTATATCGATGAGACAACCGTCAATCACCATGTCGGCGTCTGCACCTCCAACATCGGGACTGCCTGCAAATGTCGGGTTGAGGGTGTGCGGACGTGAGAAGAGCTCCTGATATCGCTCGCAGAATAAAGTTGACATCGCGCAAAGATCTTCAATCCACGGAGCTTGTGGAATATCCAGCAGTTCTTCAACATTTTGCTTCGTCTTTGGCACAAACAAAGGGCTACGCTGTATGAGCGCAGCGAGGCCACTACGGTATACCTCTTCAAACAAGGCCAACACATAACAATAACGTGCCAGTCTGCGCTCAGCCTTCAACTCCAGTCGTTGCCCTACAGGTTGTAGCGTATGCAGTATGGTTTCAAGACTGACGAAAAAGTCTTCTATGAGCTTCAATGGGTAAAGAGGGTGTGGTGCTCCATTGGATTCAATCCATGCTGCTGTAAAATCGGAATCGCCTGCTGACTGCCGTGCAGCAAGCAACTTCGCTCCTTTCCAGGCGACCAGGTATTGTGGTGGCGTAATAGCAAAACTGTAGCGAATGCGGTAGTCGATCGCGATACCCAGCGTGCTATATGGATAACCCGGTGTGCCAGCGCTTGGGCGAAGGGTAGTTGCACTACGAAGCTGGAGGTTGGCATCCTTCGTCAGATTAGCAGTATGGGCAAAACGCTGTCGAATGAACTGCCCAATGGGGCTTGTCGTACTCTTGAGATGAGATGTGAGTGACATAAACTTATTGATCCCTTCTAGCCATTACCTACACAAGGACTGCTGAAATGTATCGAAGGTTCAATGCAAGCGTTTCAATAACATACGTTGCGATTGCCCGATCTACTATAAAGGGCTTTTGTGGGTCTACGTGAGCACTAGCGTTTATTACCTCTCTTAAAGCATTAAGAGACCGTTCAACCGCATTGGACTTTGTCACACCGACAAAAGGCTCCAGGTGTTCCTTACAGAAGCTAGTAAGCTTGCCGCTTCCATCCGAACTACTCTTCCCTAGATATTCAAGAACCTCACGACTGTGTTTAATTGCTCCACGATAATCATCCTGAGTGAAGGCCTGCCGGGCCAAATCAAGGGCATCTACTGCTTTCCCATAAACTTCAGATACTTTCGGGGTACGTATCAAAGGCAATTCGATGAGCACACTATGGTGATAGCCCAAACCTGGCAGTATACGATCTACCCAATCTGAACGTGCGATTCTGAGCTGAGGAGGGTAATATTCCGTGGAAAACTTTTCAAAACGGATAACTTCACCAGAACGAGACTCAAGGTATCTAGAGACTTCGGGCATATTAGCTCGAGGCTTCATCATAGCTACAACTCCCCACATTTGCATTTGTAGCACCATATTTTGTCCTTGCTGTGATGCCCGGTATTCTTCCAAGAGTCGAAGGTAACGTGCAGAAAGGGCAAATGAAAGGTTGACTAGCTGCGGGGTATTAGGTGTTACAAAACTTATCGGCAGATCGAGGGGTGACAGCAACTGTGCGCCGCCTTCTTGCATAGCGTTGGGACGATGTAACTTGCCATGCAAATCTAAAAGCACTGGATAAAGGTCTTGCGGTTGCTTATCATTAAAAGTTGGACGTTTAAACGTAACCTGAATATACAGGAGAGATCTATCATCATCGTAAACGGGTGCAAAATTTTGTGGCTCAAGCGTCATAACCAATGCCCAGTGCGTGGAGTCGAATTGAGAATGAAATGGAATTTCCATCATGAAGTCCTTTGCTATGTTAAATTGAATGTTGCCTGTATGTTCTCAAGAAGTGCTTGTGCCGGATCCCAACCGAAGCGTAAAAATACCTCTCTTGACGCTTGGAGAGCAAGTTCTTTGGGACGGGCAATTAGCTCATCTTTTGGAAAGCTTTTAGTGTATCGGAATTCTGGTATTTGAGCATCACGAGGTCGTAGTGGTACTTTTCCAGGCGTACTAATATAGAGGTACCGTCCTTGTAACCATTTTAACAGCACATCAATAATAACATGAACATCCTTGGTAAATGCAGAAGTGAGAGCCAAACGTGAGGCAAATACAAAAATGCCAGTAAACTGACGTATAACCTCCTCAATGGCAAGCAGTTTTCCTGGTTCCCATCTAGTAGGCATACGTATCTGATCCGACAAATTTATCCAATCATCAAGTATATCGGCATAATGGATGAATTGACCACTTTGGTATAGGTACCATACTTCAAGAAAATGACCTGCCTCAATTTCTTGACCAACGCGGTTAGTTCCTCTTGAAATAGGAATTTCCAGCACTACGTTGGGGAAGCCACCTCCAAAAATATCTACTGCGGTGTTCTGAACAAGAGGGAATAAAGCATTATAGGCAATTTTGTCAGATGAAAACTTCTCCGGACGGATAATTGCTTTCCAATAGCCACGAGACAAAATTTTTTCCAGTAGTGGACTGCTACTATCTTCAGAAAGTTGTTTGTTAAACAGTTCGGCACCATCAGATTGGGCAATTTCAGAGAGGCTCATCCCTGCACTTTGCGCCTGGGTAACGAATTTGCGTACACCTTTTTCAATTGCGAGATCGAGCAAGTCTCGCATATGTTCTGTAGATGATGTAGCTTCTACTGTTTCTGGCTTATGCCTACTTCGGATATAGCATGCCCCATCTCGTAATACAACGTCGGGATGTCCCGATTGATGGTCACGCTGGAAATTCTTTTTACAGATTATTGGAATTTCGGCAAATTCTTGAATCTCTAAAACAACAAACTCTTTCCCTTGAAACTCTCGAATGCTCCGGGTGAAACTCGCAGGTGGAGTCATATAACTAGCAAGAGCATCAATAATGCGATCGTTGTTTCTCCACGTAGCAGCATCAAGTTGAGATAAACCGATGGGATTGAGCATGCTATTTGTTTCCTCTACCCCGATAATAACAGTTCCTCCATCACGTCTGTTTGCCATGCCCATTACTGCTCTGGCAATTTTGGCAAGATGATATGAGTTACTTCGTGGTCCCGGCCCCTTAAACTCAACTTCTGGAATTTCATTTTCGAGAGTAAGTAACTCCTCAAACTGTTCGTTTGTTAACATAGAGCCTCCTATCCCAAATACGCCCCCTCCCACAACCCACTATCACTCGCCTCCCTATGCGCCAACCTGCTAATCTCCGACCACGACGTCACCAGACTATTATACGCCAGCGCCTCCTGCGCCCACCCCTTACGCTCGCACACCGTAAACAGCCTGTAGGTCAGATCTCTCGCAACCTCACCCTGCGCACTCGCCTGGCGCAAGATATCACCCGCGCCTACCTCACCTTTCCCACTGAGCAGCGCGAAAATCATACGTTGCATCACCTCCCACACCGTCAGCCGCGCCGTCTTCGGATTCCAGTTATCCGCCAGTTCTTCACGTTTCAGCAAACGCACCTTCCCCGCCTTCGCCTCTAAAAACCCAGCATCGACCAGGCTCTGTACCGATGTGTTCTTGGCCTTCGAGAGCGTTTCAGCAACGCCATATCCTCCCGCTTCCATCGCATATTGTTCAAACCAGGCAACCGCCCAGCGCGTCTCCGCGTCATACTCACCTTCCTGCTCCGCCAGCGCCTCGTCGAGTGCGCGGTTAATCAATTGCAGAGCCGTGCGTATACGCAGTGTTGTCCCATCCGACTCGACGACCTTGCTATACCGAGAATAGATCTCCATACCAGGGCCAATGCTAGCTTGCGCAAGATCCACCGGAGCAATACTAGCGCGTTGCAGGTTTTTGAGTGCCGGTGCCAACTCTGCTCGAAGTGTGTTCAAAAACTGGCGACGCGAGGCTATTGGTGCATCAACCGGGCGTGGGCGACAAACAAGGACAATGGAGGAGGCGAGTGCATTAGTTCCCAGACCCACACTACGATTAACCATTTCTGTACGTATGGGCCATGTCCCTGTAATCGTAAAGCCAGAGCGAATCAGCCCTTCCAACATTGTCTCCCATCCAGTTGAGGCTGTTACTTTGATGCCGTTCCCGTTCTTGCTTACTTCATCCCCTTCATCTCTCTCCGCTTCAGATTCAGCCTGTTTGAAAGCGTAATATACAGTAAGCGGATAGTCAGGATTCTGAGTGACTCGCATTTGTTCAAAAGCTCTCTCTAGTCCTGTCTCGAAGAACTCTTGTGCTCTGCTTTTACTACCCTCAAAACGATAAGGGGTTGCTATTAACTCCTGGCTTTAGGAACAAGCATCGTCTTGAACAGATCAGGATAGATACTAATGAGTGAGCGGCGCAGCCAGACATAGAAGAAATCACTTAAATCGGCATAGCCAATGTTGTCATAGTAGGGTGGATCGGTAGAAATTAGTGGATGCTCAGCCCCATTGATGGTTGTGGTAGCATCACGTTGTGTTGCCTCTCCAGGAGTATTGCAAGAAGATACCGCGATAACCTCGGCTACCCAATCAATTGCTCCCTGAAAATTACCTGTAGATTCACTGAAGGGGTTTGCTTCAGCAAAATCCCACACCATAGGAATAGCCTGACGAGCAAATGTGTTACGAATGGTATCTCTACCAGAATGCCATGAACAAATAGACGACCAGTAATCGGCACCTTTATCAAGGGCAATTGCTAAATACATCGCCACCGCATCAGCATACGCATTTGCTCCAGAGCCACCACCATTGAAAGAGATATTATCTACAGTTAAGCCGGCAATTTTGGCATCATTCAACACCTTTGATTTGGTTTCCTGCACAAGGTCACAGAAGGTAGTGAGGGCTACGAGTTGGCGTGAAGTGAAAAGATCACGATGTTTTACCATGCCATATAGTTGCACACGAAAGCTAAGCGCTTGCTCAGGTAGATAAGTCTCGGGCACTCCTAGGGGTATCGGCTGCACAGCAGTAGTAGCTTGTTTCTCATCTGGAGAGAGATAGGCACGTCCATGTTTTCCTTCAGCAACAATTGCTATGAGTTGTACTCCCATGCGCCCAGCTTTGCCCTCGCTGCGGCTATGGTCGAAGTCTACGGATGTGCCGCATGCTACACACCTTGCCCCTTGTCGATTCACGGTTCCTTCTTGGGGCTTGCCTTTGCCCGTTACCACGGTAAAACGAATAGTGGGAGGTGTAGTGGCATGATCTACGTTTGGTTCTACCCATGCCTCTTTGCCTTTCTTTTTTGAGAGCCACCATTTACTTGTAAGTGGCATTTGCGCTCCACAGGCAGGATTGGGGCAGGTTACAGTACGCACCCACAACCAGGCGATTACTGTTGCTTCGCTGCCGCCATATTCCTTTGCTAGTGTCACTTTGGGATAAAGATATCCAATGCGTTTCTCTGCCACATCGCGCATCCATTTGCCGTAGTAGCGAATATCTTCAGCGAGTCCCTGTGCGCCTTGCCAGTCATGCCCCATCAGCGATGACTTCGTGTCTGGATTAACCGGTGCTTGTCCGGCGAACTTTGGTGGAATTTCCACCAAAGCCTTTGTAATCAGCACAGCAACGGGATTGAGATCTCCAGCATATGCCACTATGCCGAGTCTTTGTGCTTCCAAGGGAATAGAGCCTCCACCACAAAAAGGATCGTTCAAAGCAGGTGGGTTACCTCCGGTTGATTTGTGAATCTCGGCCCGCGCTAGTGCCAGTACCTCCTGATTGTTGGAGTTCTCCCAGGTTATGAGTGCTTCCATCAGCCGAAATAAACGTAAACGTTCCTGTTCCTGAGCCTGTTCTGTCGGAAATTCTTTTGGATGTTCTGAAGGGTCATCAACCAGTGAGGCGAAGAGAACAGCCCGGCATGTTGCTAGTGGTTTACGTGACCACCAGAGGTGCAGCGTCGAGGGATGACCATGACGAATGGACTTTTCACGCGTAGAGGCTTTGTTGATAGCATCGAGGGGCAAGGCGACCTCAATCAATTTTTTACGATAAGTCATACAGGGACAACTCCTTTGTTGCGTAGCTTCTCCAGGTCATAGTTGACGCTCGTCGCGCCGAAATCGGGTTCGCGCTGGAACGGCTTTGCGATATAATGCATCGTCGTCTCATCACCATCCACTTCCACAATTGCCAGGAAGAGATCATCGGGTTTGTTCAACGCAGTCAGAATCTCATTTTTGGTCACAGTAATAGTATCGGCTCCTTTGACGCGCCCCTTGACTTCGATGAAACGCAATTTGCCTGTGCCTGGGATACGCGATTCGATATCATAGCCACATTTATCGGCGCTGACATCGCGTGGAATGTAGCCAAGCAGCCGCTCGGCCTGCATCACGGCCTCCATTGCTATGCGCTCGACACGTGCGGTCTCGTGGGCAAACTGCTCTATATTGGGAATGTCGCTTTGTCCTGTGAGCCTGTTCAGCAGTCCTTGTGGGATGACGAGGACGCCGCCTACCACGACGGGCGGCAGGGGCGAAAGTTTGCGCTCCTGCTCTAATTCGCTCAGGCGTCGCTCCAGGCGTGCCAGCAATTCTTCGGCCCTCTGGCGAGCAATCTGTGAGTTCAGGCGAGCGTTGGTTCTGCCTGCCGCCTCCTGAGCCTTGAGGATGGCGGCGCGGTTGTCCCAGTAACTGATCTCTGTGGTCAGCCGATCATTGACGGCGGCGCTAGTTTTATCGATCTGCTCTTCCCGCCGCTGCCGGACCTCTCCCAGGTGGCGCGGCACCAACTCGGTGATAGCATAGCTCCGTGCCTGCTCTTCCAGATCCCCCTTAATCCATGGAGCCGCCGCTAATATCTTATCGAGAAACGTATCGGATACCTGACGTTCCGGGATGTCCTGTTGCGACGCACGAAATGTAGTGGCCTCCCTTGCGGAGGCCAGGCCCACTACGAACTGTTCCTCTTCGCCCAATGGTCTGTAGTCAAGGAAGGGCGCGTAGCCTGCCGCGTGGACGTTTCCCTGCTCGTCAATCTCGATGAACTGGAGCTGGCGTGAGACCTCGCGCCGTTTGCCTGTGTTGTCGAGACTTCCATCCTGAATGGTATGTTCAAGATAGAAGAGTACTCGGATGTCTTCACCCATGTCTCCGGAATCAACCAGCATCGTGCCCTGGGTGAGAAGGTTCCGGTGTTGTTCCAGAACCATGTCAATGGTCACATCGAGCAGGGGATGACCGGGGCAGATGAGGGTGGCATAGGGTTTGCCCTGGACGGTAATCCGCTCTTTCTCGAAGACGACCCGTTCATACTGGCGCAGGATGGTTGCCCTTGCATCGCTGCGAGGGCTGCGATTGCGAATTGCAGGGGGCACAAATGTGATTTCATAGCGCTGCGGTTCGCGCTCATAATATTTTCCGCCGCTGCGCTTGAGTGCCTCTAAGAAAAACGAGGCGATGAAGTGCGGCTGCAAGCGGCGGGCGGCTGCCCGCTCCATTTCTTCGCGGATCTGGCGCACCCGCACCACGTCCATTACCTCGTGGGCGAGGGCGCGTTCTTCGAGCAGTTCCTGCAGGTGTTCACGGTCGAGCGCCTGGTCAACGACGTGGCTCAGCTTCGCACGCACATCGGGGCGATCGCCATAGCGAATGGCTTCCACGATGAGCTCACGCAAGGGGCGATGATCAAATAAGACCTTCCCCAGCACATCAAAGACCTGCCCGCCTAATGCCTCACGCTCCTCCTCCAGCTTTCTGAGCAAGGTATGGAAAACCTCGCCCTCGCGGGTCTCTGCGGCAACCAGGTTCCAGAGGTGACACACCTCCGTCTGTCCGATGCGGTGGATACGCCCGAAACGCTGCTCCAGCCGGTTGGGGTTCCAGGGCAGGTCATAGTTGACCATCAGGTGTGCGCGTTGCAGGTTGATACCCTCACCTGCGGCATCCGTTGCTACCAGCACCTGCACGTCCTTCTCCTGCGTAAAGGAAGCCTGCGCCCTTGCCCGCTCCTCTCTGCTCAACCCACCATGAATAGTGACCACAGCCTCATCTCGTCCGAGCATAGTGCGAATACGTTCCGCCAGGTAGTTGAGCGTATCGCGGTGTTCGGTGAAAACAACCAGTTTGCGCCGGTCCCGCTGTGCATCAAACATCTCTGCATTATTCTGGAGCAGGCTCGCCAATCCCTCCCACTTGCGGTCGGTACCGCTTCGCCGCACTTGCAGCGCCAGCGCTTCTAAGCGGACGAGCATCGCGATCTCGACTTCGAGTTCGGTGATGCTGCGGGCCGCCGAAGCCTGGTCGACGATCCGCTCTTCTGCCTCCTCGAGCTCTGCACCGGGAGCGTCGTCCAGGTCATCGAGTTCATCTTCTGACAGTGAGGGTAAACCCGCTAGTATTCCGTCCATCTGGTTTTGATGAGTGAAATGTAGTGGCGATCCCTTGCGGTCGCCAGGTCCCCACCCATCAGCATTTTGCTGGGCCTGCTCTGCCTCGTGCAGCCGGCGTTCAAGCCGCTCTCTTCTACGCCTCAACGATTGATAGATAGCTTCTGGTGAAGAGGCGAGACGGCGCTGTAGGGTGGTCAAGGCGAAGCCTATTGTTCCCCTGCGTCCGGTGTCCAGTGTATCAGCCCGGTTGAACTCCTGGCGCACGTAGTCGGTCACTTCTTGATAGAGCGTCTCTTCCAGCCCCGAAAGCTGGTAGTTGACCGTGTAAGCCAGGCGTTCAGGAAAGAGTGGTGTGCCCTCAAATGTGTAGAGCTGTTCTTTGACAAAGTGACGCATCAGGTCGGAGACATCAACCTTGTGAACGCCGTCGCGAAACTTACCCTCAAAGCGGTCAGCATCCAGCAGGCGCAGGAAGAGTTGGAAATCCTCCTCTTTGCCGTTGTGTGGTGTCGCGGTGAGCAGCACCAGGTGGCGCGTGACCTTCCCCAGCAACTCCCCAAGCTGGTACCGTTTGGTATACCTGCTTTCCCCTCCATAGAAGGTGGCCGACATCTTGTGCGCCTCGTCAACGACAACCAGGTCCCACTCCGTCTGCCGCAGTCTGTCCTGGACCTGTTCGTTGCGCGACAATTTGTCGAGGCGGGCGATACACAGCGGCATTTCGGCAAAGGCATTACCGGTAGCTGAAGCCTCGAGGCGGTCGTTCGTGAGGATGTCAAAAACGATGTGAAAGCGCTGGTTGAGTTCATCCTGCCATTGTTCCACGAGGTTGCCGGGAGCGACAATCAGGCAGCGGCGCAGGTCACCGCGTATCATCAGTTCTTTGATAAGTAGCCCGGTCATGATGGTTTTCCCTGCCCCAGGATCATCGGCAAGCAGGTAACGCAGCGGCTGTTTAGTAAGCATGGTCTCATAGACGGCGGTAATCTGGTGTGGCAGCGGCTCGATCAGCGACGTATGCACGGCAATCAAAGGATCGAACAGGTAGGCAAGCCGGATACGATACGCCTCGGAGGTGAGGCGAAACAGCGCCCCATCAGCATCAAAGCTCCACGGCAAGCCTGCGGGTGCAATCTCCAGATGCCCTATGCTATCACTGTAGAGCAACTCACTGCCCAGCTTCCCCCCAGCATCCTGGTACACAAGTTCAACCCCAACAGAACCATGCCGCTTAACGCTGATGATGGTCACAGCACCGCCAGGGAGCAGCCCTTTCACAAGAACCCCAGGTGCCAGTTCTTCCAGCAGAGCCATCCGCAACCGACCTCTTTTCCAGCACAACAATCATGCACCACAAATCAACCAATTACAGGTTACATATCTAACCTTCACCCGACTATTAGCATTTCTACAAAATGCATTCCCGGACTTCCATCCCCATACATGACAGTGCAACGAATGGCCCTAGTGTAACGCATTGCGGTGCTTACCGCAATAGATTTTGGTGGAAAGACACAATGCCGGTAGAAAGCACCCTCCTTCCCTGCGCCTGTTGTAACATAAGTACTACCTTACCGTCCATAGTAGGGGCAATGGCTTGTCCTTGCCAATACGCATCAACCTAAGCCGCGCATGAGCTCGAGTAGGCCAGAGCTAGGCAGGAAGGACAGCCCTGTCATCCTGAGCGCAGCGAAGGATCTCGCAGCCCCCTTTACACCCGTATTGTGCTGTTCAGAGGCTGAGACTGTCATCCTGAGCGCAGCGAAGGATCTCGCAGCCCCCTTTACACCCATATTGTGCTGTTCAGAGGCTGGGACTGTCATCCTGAGCGCAGCGAAGGATCTCGCAGCCCCTCGAGCCAGACCCTTCACTGCGCTCAGGGTGACATGGTTAGGTCACTTAGGTTGATGCTTATTAGAGCCACATTAATGGTGGTCAAGGGTGAAAAACCATGAAAATCACGCCCAGCTCACCTGACCTTCACCACTTAATGTTGTTATACTCTGATTGGCTATCTACTTTCTATAAAATCGTTATGAGGAATAAGGGGTTCACCCCAATTTTTCGTCTATCTTCTTGAGATATAATACAGCGTAAAGGATGACGTTCTGTTTCTCAATAGGACTGAGGAAGTAGATGACTGAGGAATTGGAGAAGCAAGTCAAGTCCCTCAAAGGCGCAACCATGCCCGATGGCTCAATCCATCCCTGAATACGATGCACCCTTGCCAGATGCCTCCAGAGAAAGTGAGAAACCCGAATGAGTGAGCAAGGCGGTAAACAAGTAGCTACTCTTCAACGACCTATCACCGACGATCCACAGGTATGGAAGACATATTGGATAACGCAAGGTCAGCCTTGGCGAACTGAACCAGAGATAGATACCGAGCGACAAAAGTATCTGAAAGAACGACGAGCTATTGTGCCAAATATCAAGAAAGGTATTTATCCATTCAAGGATATCAAGTTAAGCCGTGCTGATGTGGAATGGCTATTGGCAACTCATGAAAATGGACATGGGCCAGTGGACTGGGACGATAAGAGTCAGCGTAATCGCCCAGGGCTAGATCTGCGCGGTACTGATTTACGTCATGTAGATTTACACCATTTGCCGCTGGCTTGCTTACGTGGCGGGATAAATCGGAGCACTTGGGATGAAACAACCTTAGAGCAACGCATTCTGTCTGAGATACAACTTGAAAGGGCTAGCCTTAGATGTGCACATTTGGAGGCAGCTTGCCTTGCGAGGGCTCATCTGGAAAGAGCCGACATTGGAAGAGCACATCTGGAAGGAGCCGATCTTTATCGTGCGCATTTGGAGGGAGCCACCCTTTTCAAGGCATATCTAGGTGGAGCTTCCTTACGAAACGCTTATCTTGACACCGCCACGAATTTAAGCAATATCCTCTTTGAGGATGAGAACTCTGGAATTACCTTAACAGCTGACATACATTGGAGTGATGTCAACCTTGCTGTAGTGAATTGGTCACAAGTGAAAGTACTGGGGGATGAGCACAAGGCACACCAAACGAAGGAAGTTGGTGATTACCGCACAGCTCTCCGTGCTAACCGCCAGCTTGCCGTTGCATTGCAAGCACAAGGATTGAATGAAGACGCAGCACGTTTTGCCTATCGAGCACAGAAACTTCAGCGTGTTGTCTTGCGACGACAAAAAAAATTCTTATCTTATCTCTTCTCTCTCTTCCTCGATCTACTTGCAGGCTACGGCTACCGTCCAGGCCGGAGTGTCATTTGGTATCTCATTATTATCTTCGCGTTTGCACTCACCTACCATGTCTTTGGAGGGCTTTCACTCTTTCCCCCGGATGCTTTAATCTTCAGTATCATGTCATTTCACGGCCGTGGCTTTTTCCCCAGCCTCAGCAGTGAAACGAACCTGCACAACCCATTAGTGATGTTAGCCGCGGCTGAAGCCATTGTCGGACTGCTCATCGAAATCAGCTTTATCGCCACATTCACCCAACGGTTCTTTGGGAAGTAACGAATTCGAAATGATCGTTTGCAGAATGCCACAACGAGAGCAGCTCCAAGAAAATCTGCCTTATCAATGGCTTGCCCTTCCCCGGCCCAGGCTTAATGTGCGAGAGAACTAGATTTTGCGGATTGCGCGAGAACGTCCGTGACCTGCTGCCTGGTCGACTTCGGCGCGTTTTGAGACCCCCACCGGGTAACATTTTGTGACGCAGTATCGCTGAAACGCACAAGAAACAAACCAATAAAGCTATCGATACTATAACCCGCGAAAAAGGCTGCTCCCGCGTCCCCAATTTGCTGGATGGCAAGCAGAATAACAAATCCTGCCCACAGGGTCAGAATACCAGAAACAATAGTGACTTGTTTGACATGTACCCACAATACCCAATTACCAAGCATATTCGTCGCGTGGTCTGGTTTCGCATGATATTGTTTCCACACATCTACAAACGTGTGCACCAATCCACCAGCCATGAGCGCTATATACCCGCGAAACAGGACGTCTACCGCAGGCAGCGGAAAGTAATTGAGAACGCTGGCAAGCCAGATCAGCAGGAAACCCGACCCAACAATACCGGCAACAAGGATTGGGCTCAAAAAACGTGGAACGAGTGATGAGGCACGATAGATGATGCCGTTCTCTGTCATGAAGCCATTGATACGGTGGGGATGTTCCCGCAAGTATTGCCATGCTACTTTGAGAAACTCCGGTTTATAAAACTCGTCTGAGAATTCATGAAAAAAGTCGAGTTGTTCACCGGTGTGCATATCCTGGAGTCTCTGGTTAACAAGATCAGGAAATGTGAGTATCTGGGCCCTAACACCTAGTGTATAGATGGACTCTTTTACTTCACCCAACTGAAACAGCAGTTCCTGATTGCTGGGTGGATTCCCCTGCGTGGTGTCCGGCCAGTTCCAGAGCGCTTTCTCCCATTCATCGTGCATGATTGTAATATCACTACTTACATCTTCACCGCTTTGGACATTGAGTTCTGGATGTTGTGCCAGCAGGGCATTAATCACTTCAAAGTACTTTTGCACTTGTGGCCCGTGTTCAGAAATGATCTTGTTGCCTATCATCAGAGCACGCTCTTTGCGCATCTGTGCATCATTCTCTTTCAGGCTAGTATCATTTAAGATCGTGATGATCTGGTCGGTTGTCTCAAGCAGATCAAGCGCTTCTGCTCGTATCCTGCGTACACTATCAAACAACCTCTTATTCATTTCATTGCACTATTGGTTCGTCAACGTGGATTTGATGGGTGAAATGTAGTGGCGATCCCTTGTGGTCGCCAGGTTCCTACCCCTCAATTGCTGATGGACAGAGCACTATATGGGAGAGTCACAAAAAGCTCTATACTCTATACGCCAGCACCCCCTCTTTTTAGTGGATTATCCCAAGCAACTTAGAGCCACCCTCGCTTCTTGAAATACCAGATTTGAAGTACAGTAATAAGCCCCATGAAAGCCAGCACGATCCAGAAGAGATACCCATTGTCATGCTCCACCTGTGGCAAATGCCCAAAGTTCTGACCAAACACGCCGGTGATGAAGGTGATGGGCAAAAAGATAGTGGCTAGAATGGTGAGTTGCTTCATGACCACATTGAGCCTGTTAGAAACAGTGGTGAGATACACATCCAGCATTCCGCTCATCAAGTCACGATAGGAATCCAGCACTTCAAATGCGCGCAACAGGTGGTCATGCACATCTGCGAAATAGGGCTCAGCTTTGGCGGGGATGAATTTCCCTGTGCGTCCCACCAGCGCATTGGCGACTTCGACCTGTGGACTGATCACGCGCCGCATCTGTGCTAAAGAGCGTTTGATACGGAAGATACGTAGCTGGACATCGTTTGAGGTAGAGTTCACCGTCACATCTTCCAATTCATCAATAATGTCATCGATGTCATCAAGGACCGGAAAATAGCTATCGACGAGGGCATCGAGTAGAGCATATAAGAGGAAGGGCATCCCCCGGCTCATCAGATGTGCATCAGCGTTTTTTACCTGGGTCTGTTCGAACAGGGAGTCAAGCCAGGGAAGTGATGCGCGGTGCACGGTGAGAATAAAATTCTTCCCAAAGACGATATCGAGCTTGGGCGTGTCTGCCTCATCTGTTTGTGTATCAAACGACATACCGTGGACTACCATGTAAAAGTAGTTCTCTTGCTCGATAAATTTCGCACGCTCCTTTTCCTCATCTATGGTTTGAAGAGTGATAGGGGTCAGTTCAAAGACATTGTGCAAGAGAGCTTGCTGGGGACCGCACTCGCCCACAATATCGAGCCAGATCAGTGCGTGTGGGTCATGCAAAACTTCTTGTAATGTTTCAGGCAGACTCACTGTAGTACTTTTGCCATTCTGCCAGACAACCGTGCGTAGTTCTCCCTGCTGTAGTGGCTTGTCTTGTTGTGGTTGTGTCTGCTGCATGTGTTATCTCCTTACTTAATCTCGTCCCTTCCTTCAGATACGCTTCAAACGTATCATAAACCTCAATCACTGGTTATTATATGTCAGCACAGCAGCGCTTGGTTATGCAGCAGATAGGTCTATCATTCATGCGTAACTACTCAGGAACTGACTCGTCTACTTTCAGACGCAGATCGAAAAGGGCACCTGAGTAGTTACCTTCAAAGCCTCTACTCCCACACCAACTCCGTCCCCTTCGGCCAGTATGTCCTCAAGGGAGAATTGTAGATCGGGAAAGGCCGTAGACAACCCCGTGAACCATTGCTTGAAGTTTTCGCGGCTGCGAACCTGAGGATTAATTGATTTGGGGATCGGAAACAATGCCAGGAGACAGAACCCGCCTTCCCTGCGGCTGTTGTGACATAGGTACCACTCCTCCTCGTCCATTGTAGGGGCAATGGCTTGTCCTTGCCCTGCTCTTGTCCTTGCCCTGCTCGTCTTATTCTTGCCCTGCTCACACTCAAGGCAACACCGCTATCTTGATACCTTCTCCACTGGCAACCTTGTCCAGCGCTTCACAAGCAGATCGTAGAGGGAAACGGTCAGTCACCATCGGTCCCACCTTAATCCGGCCTGACTCAATGAGCTGAAGAGCCGTTTGATAGTCAGCACGCCGGGAATTGGCACTACCCGTTACCTCTAGCTCTTTATAGTGAATGAGATTGGCCTCGACCTCCGCCCAACCTTTGGCAGCCATGCCCGCAAAGATATTGATGCATCCCCTTTGGCGAGCCATATTGAGTGCGTCATTCACCAGAGTGGGCACACCAATGCAGATAATGATCGAGTCTACTCCAAAACCCCCTGTAACCTCTGACACCAGTGAAGGAAGATCCTCGACAGTGGGATCAACAGTGATATGAGCTCCAAAGGCGGAGGCAACCGCGCGGCGAGGAGCAGAGGGTTCGCTAACTATGACGGTCCGTGCACCGGCCAGGAGAGAAAGCTGGAGATGAAACAGGCCGATAGGGCCTGACCCCATAATGAGTACGCTGCTATTCAAGCGTATCTGGGAACGATGGTGGCCGTTGACGCAGCAAGCCAGCGGCTCAGCAAGG
>WNGM01000780.1_pt1 | contig 41879 bp, 52 predicted proteins | sample 5400571 | NCBI WGS metagenome assembly WNGM01 (sample SAMN13153378, study PRJNA577476) | soil metagenome | isolation source: 100 cm soil or saprolite under Garry oak tree replicate 2 | place: USA:California | collected 2016-06-15 | reverse complement strand
CGTAGAGATAGACCGGTAGTGTGTAGGGATGGTAGGCCATGACGACCGTCGCGCCAAACTCGCCCAGCGCGCGCAGCCAGCCCAGTAGCAGCCCGGCGATGATACTGGTGCGCGCGACGGGCAGATTGACTCGCCAGAAGAGTGATACTGTTGGCGAACCCCTTTGGCAAGCATCATTTGAGCGTATTTCCTTGTTTGAGGTGAGCATAAAATAAGCTTGAAGATAGGGTTCGCCAACAGTATCAAAGTGCGGGAGAGCCGATTCTGGAGGGAATACATGTCGGGACCCCTGGTAGTACCCTTCTTCTGAGAGGGTCAAGGTGGTCTCCTTTGTCAGTGTCAAAGGAGAGAGGACCGTAACATACTTCACGTAGTTGGGAAGAACAAACTGGCAAACCCACTTGTCAACCTCGCAGTCGTTTCCTACACTGAACAGTGGAGCGCTTTGACTCCAGCAGTAGTTCTGATGTAGGAGGAAGAACATCATGCTCATCGTGAACGACGAACAATGCCTTCGGGCAGGGATTGGGAGTATGAGCAAACGGTGCCAGTACTGTTCCAAAGCTTCGCTGCCTATCCACTCATCCTGAGCGATGATGCCAAGCTGGCCGTCTACCATGCGGCGTGCGCCATCGAGCTCGCCACGGAAATCATGGTCGATCTCTACACCTTCTTTCGCCCACCTGCCCCCTATCACCAGTTGTATGTTCTCACGGCATCTGAAGTGGCTTCTTCCCATGATGCCGCGCAGCGATTGGGCGTGAAAGGAGGCAATGACAGATGCAGTGGTCAACAGATGTACGCCAGATTAAGACGGCAATTTGGAATCAAGCCTTCATTGGAAGGGCGTATGGGACTTGCCCAATGGGGCGTGTGGTTGCCAAAAGGCGCGAGGAAGGGGCAGCTCTAGGCGATGATCTTTGGTTGGGGGCGCTGGTACAACGTGGAGGATGTGCTCATTGTTGCTGGTGCTCCACCAGCAACAATGAGCACACCAGCCTCAAACGGAGGTTAGCCTAAGATCTTGACGAAAATGGGCAGGAAAGCCCTTTCTTCTCTTTCAGAAGAGAGATGCTCACCATAGGGCCCATCCAGGGAGAACAGGCTTCGCGTCTGTTCTCCCTGGATGATTGCCATACCCAGAAGCAAGGACTAGGCGATGGTCTTCATGTCTTCTGCATCCTTCGGGATGACCCTCGGCTGCGTTCTAGCAACCGTCTTTCTCCGACGCAGCTCCTCAAGCCATTCCTCTGGAATGCCACGGACACTAATTGCCCCTCCGACCGGCTCATCCAGATCCCAGAGCACCTGCGCGGTCGTGACCACCAGAAACGCGACGCCAAACTGGATCTCGCCGGTGATGAACAGACTCTGCATGTCAAATAAGTGGAACGAGAGAATCACGAGAGCTGAGATGACGAGATACAGAATGCGAATGCTGAGGGCAATGTTCTTGGGGGCGGCTAGTAAGAACAACTCTCGATCGCCTTTCTGGACCGCTTCTTCCACCTTCTTCAACTCATCATCCGCTCTCGCTAAAAACCAGGCGGAGAAGAAGACCCACCCGACGAAAAGATTGATCGCGTAGGTATTGACTGCCACTTCATCCCCTTTCCCCCCAGTCACCAGGGGATTCATCACCCACATGAAGAAGAGGATATTGAGGACACCTGCGGCGATCCCGATCACCAGTATCACGAGAAGACCGCGCCAGGTCTCTTTGAGTTCCATAGCATTCCCTCCTTGTTCGAGAACGAAAGTCAATAACTGTTCTTGACGGTTTCTGAAGAATCAAACCATGGGTGTGAGCCGTGGCGTCGCGCTGCCGTCAGGCCGTTGCCTCTCTCGTGCGATCTTCCACGTGCATGCGTGTGCGCGGGGAGACGACGAGCGTTCAGATTTCGCCTGCCCTCCCTGCTCACTCAGGCTCCGAAGAAAAAGACCGTTGCTCCCATCATGACATAAATCAGGATTAACAGCCCGCCTTCCAACCAGACTAATTCCCCATCCTGGGTAATCTCGCTGTACAGGAAGGTTCCCAGCGCCAACACCGCGAGTTCAACAATACTGAAGACCAGATCTAAGTGGTACGGAGTGAACAGGCTGACCAGCACGAGCACCGGAGCGACCAGCAGGGCAATCTGGATCGAGGAGCCTGCGGTGGCCGCCAGGACCATCCCCATCCGCTGACCAAGCGCCATCCGTGAGGTATTCAGATACTCCGGCAGGGTACTGACCAGCGGGAGAAAGACTAGCCCCACGAAAGCCGGGTTCCACCCGAGCAGCGTCGTAAAGGGTTCAATGGTTCCCACCAGGATTTCCGAGAGCCAGGCGACGCCCAGCGTGGCAACCGCCAGCAGGACCACCGCAGGAAGCAAGCGCGGTTTCTTCTGGTGGACAGAGATGGATGTGGTTGGAGCCGGGGTTTCCCCTTTGGGCTTCGCATTTCCCCCTTGCTCCTGGCCCTGCACCACCACCGCAAGAGAAAGGGCAGAATCTGACTCCTCCGGATCGAGAGCGGCCAGGGTTTCCAACGTGGTATCCAGCCGGTGAAGCATGCTGGCTTTCTGGGATGACGCCCGCGTGCGACCGCCCTGCGCAGCCTCTGCAAACGGGTCAACGCTGTCTCAGAAGCCGTCCCCAGGATCGGCTGAAACGCATCCTCCTCATCTTCTACCTGCCGATCGCCCACATGAAAGACACTAAAGAGGATCGAGAGGAGATAGCCGACCAGCAGCATCACGGCAATCACCTCCGAGAGGACCAGGCCACGTGCCACCACCTGGTGTTGCCCAAAGTGTGAGGCAAACAGCTCGGCAAAGGCGGGCAAGACCAACCCGGCGATACACAGCGCGAGTAAGGATGCATATTGGCTGGCGGTCCGCCGTTCAAAGCGCAGCCGACCGTGCTTGAAACTGCCCACACAGGTTGCGATGCCTAGCACGAGCAAGACATTACAGAGAATCGCACCAATGATGGCTGCGCGCACCACATCGACCAGCCCTTCTCTGAGGGCAAAAATGCCAATAATCAGTTCGGTGGCATTGCCAAAGGTGGCAAAGAGCAGACCCCCTAATGCTTCTCCTGTATGTTCGGCAATCCGTTCGACCGATTGCCCCACCAGGGCGGCCAGGGGGATAATCCCCAGACTGGCGAGCACAAAGAGCAGTAGAGGAGGGACAGGGAAATATGCAAAAAGGATGGCCAGACCCGAAAACAGGAGCAAGCCATACAACCAACGGGGCATCGACACGTCTTGTGTTCTCCTTCTCATTCCATGCATGGAGATAATCCGTTGGCTCCTAGCCTACCAAAAGCATCGGGAGAAAGCAACCGTACATTGGACGAGTGCTTCCTTCGTCTCTCCAGAGCAAACGCGTTTCAAGCAGGAATAGGTTGCCCTATCGGAACTGCACGTAGAGCGCGCCTGAACGGATGCCGGGAGAAGCAGTTTCGCGCAGGTGAGTCATCCAGGGGGAAGAGGGAAAACACAGAATTCCAGCTTCATTCCCTTGATCAAACGCTTAGCGTACAGAAAGCAGGATTGGATATGCTGACCCCTTCTTTGGGTGTCGTGTGTTTCCCCATCGTTTCAGTTGAAGAAAGGTGATGTGATCGCAGGTAGTGAATGCCTCCGTGCAAATCACCCATCGATGGTACAGGTACCACCCTCGAATGATGGGATTGAGGTCACGTATGACTCGCTGTTGTGGAGCGTTTCGTTGCTTCCTCAGCACTTGCCCGATCTGGTGGGTGTGGCGCTTGATGGATTCTTGACTGGGTGTGATGATCGTTTTGAAGCCTAATGGCTTTCCATGCGTATTCTTTCCCGTGTGGGTTTTGCCCACCTGGAATTGGCGGATGGTGTAGCCAGGAAAGTCAAATCCTACGTTTCCCTCATGGGGAGTCAGCGTATGGGTGACTCTCGTTTTGTTCGGACTCAGCCAGAGTCCCATGCCTTTGAGCCATTCTGTCGCTAGAGTGGCTGCCTTTTGCAGTTCGTCCTTCTTGGGATGGAGCAGAACAAATTCATCGGCGTATCGGATGACAATGGGTTTGCCGTCCCGATATGTTGGCTCTCTGATTGCGGTTTCCATTCCATGCAAGGCTACATTCATGAGCAAGGGTGAAATAGCCCCGCCGCAGTTCTGGGCTGGGTCAAAGGCATGCAGCCAGAGCCGGAGCGCATCTATCACGCGTTCTCGGCGGTGGGCGAGATGCGCACGATCACCAAAGCGGGCTATGTGCGCTTCAGAGACTACCTGCTTTACGGCGAACAGAATCTGGCCGGGGAACGGGCGCTGGTTAATCTGTTTCAGGACGTCTTAACCCTGGAATACCAGGAACAGCCGCTGTCGCGTTACTCCGTCGAGTGGCAGCCTGACGAGAAGCATCTGCGGCGCGTGGGCAATGCACGGCTCTACAACCATCCGAACCCTCGCGCGCAATTGAAGTTGTGGCCAACCGGTTCAGTGGAATGGTATTTGATCCTGCGCGCAGAAGCTTACGGCCCGCGCCGCAAGAAGAAGTGCCTGATCTTTCTCCAATTCCCGCTGCTCGAAGACGGCGATGGAGCACACGGATAAGCATTCCAACCCTCACATTCACCTACCGTTGGTGACGTACACTTTGAACCAATACTATCTTTCACAGGACATGACAAACGGGCAAAGAACAGGTATACTATCCCCACTCAGTAATGCTCTCTAGGTAGAAATCCCTACGAGAGCAAGTGGTCGTTCCATCGGACACGAACAGCAGGAGGCCGTATGGCACACGGAGAGAGTTTCCATGAGCAATCAGCAAGACCCGGACACACGCAAGAGTCGGCACGAGCAGGGACAGCATCATGAATCGTCTCTGAGTGCCTTCCTTGGAACTGAGCCTGCCCAACGTCAAGCCCTTGCGGCACAGTTTGTGCAGCAGTGGCTGCAGGAGGCCAAGCAACTCGTTGCGCAGCGGCACTATCAGAAGGCCATTGAGGTCTATGCTCGGATTTTGGTTGTCAATCCGGGTCACCTTCAGGCCCTACAAGGACGGGCCCACGTGTATCGTCAGGCGGGGATGGAGCAAGCCGCCGAGATGGATGAACGCACGTTCCAAGCGCTCTCGTCGCCGATACAGCGCCAGGAGTAGTCTCCCAGAGAGCATCCATTCTCGGTACACACAGGAGGAGGCAGTATGGCATGGCTGTCTTTCAGTACGCTGGTCGGCGTCCTCTATTTCGATTTGGCGCTCACCCCCGCAGTGCTGGTCTGCATCGGTGGGAGGATCATGCACCACGGCAAACAGCCGCCACGTCGCCGCTAGTGAGCAGGGGTGGACCCAGCTGTTCCCTGGTTTCGCTCCACATGGAGCCGCGCGATCCGACGCTGATCCAGTGCTTCGACACGCAGCCGATACTCGGCCAGGACCACGGTATCACCGACCTGCGGCAGACGATCCAGGCGTTCAAACACGTATCCTCCTACGCTGTGAGCAGAGGAGGGCTCTGGCCGAATCCCAAACTGGTCGGCAAAGCTGGAGAGGGCCATGAGTCCATCGACCGACCAGCTCCCATCCGCCAGGTGTTCGACTTCGGTGCGCATGCCTTGCTCACGGGTGTCGAACTCGTCCTGGACTTCGCCCACGATCTCTTCCACGATGTCCTCCAGCGTCACCATCCCGGCGGTGGCTCCATATTCGTCCAGGACAATCGCCAGATGGATGCGTTTGCTGCGCATCTGGGTCAGCACCGCCTCAATGGAGGTCGTCTCCGTCACATAGAGGACCGAGCGCAGCAAGGGGGCCAGATCACCTGGTTCAGCCTGCGACGGCGTGCGCGACCGTGTGAAGACGTCCTTGAGATGCACCATGCCGACGATGTTCTCCACGCTTGCTTCGTAGACCGGCAAGCGCGTGTACCGCTCCTGGGCAAACACCGCCTGCACCTGCTCCAACGAGCTGGAGACAGCAACGCCGACGATTTCGGTGCGGGGCACCATCACCTGCTGCACGGTTTTGTCGCCAAAGTCAAAGACCTGGTGCAAGAGCGCCGCTTCTTGCGCATCGAGCACCCCACCCCGGCGACTCTGCGCCACCAGCATCTCTAACTCTTCGGCCGAATGCACATTCGCCTGTTCGCTGGTGGCTTGCATGCCGAACAACCGCACGACGGCATTGCCCAGGCCATTCATGAGCGCGATGAAAGGACGAAAGAGCCGGGCAAAGAACAGGAGTGGACGGGCGACCACGAAGGCGGTCCTTTCCGTGCGTTGCAACGCGATGGACTTGGGAACCAGTTCCCCCAGGATGATATGCCCTGCGGTAATGAGGGTAAAGCTGATCGCAATCGCCAGGCCCTGGGTGATCGCTTCTGCGGCAGGTCCCCCAATCCAGGTAAACACCGGTTCGATGAGATGGGCCAGGGATGGCTCGCCAATCCAGCCGAGGGCCAGACTCGCCAGGGTGATCCCGAGTTGCGTGGCCGCTATGTAGGTGTCGAGATGCTGAAGCTGGGTTTGGATGACCCGAGCGATGCGGTTGCCCTCCTCCACAAGCTGATCGATGCGGGTGGAGCGGATCTTCACCAGGGCGAATTCGCCCGCCACGAAGAAGCCGTTGGCAGCGATGAGGACCAGGACGGCTACGATGCCAATGATAGCACTGATAGTCACAGATGAAGTCTCCTTCTCTCGTCTCCTTGAGCGTGGTCTCACGCCGCTCTCACCGTTGCACCAGGAGCTAGATGTGCTCACTCACTGCAAGGGGAAACGACCACTGCCCATACATCCCCATTCTATTCTACAGGATGAGTCTAGAGAAAACCTGTGAAGAAGCTGAGACAGGTCTGAGGATGTTCCAGGGGAACAGTGAGGTGCAATCCCCACGGTCGTGGCGAGAAAGAGGTGAAGCGCTGGTGATACTTTTTGGCCAGGTTTTTCTGCAATGGGGGAGTGCCGGTATGTGTCTACCATCCTTTGTTTTCCCGGATGCACCTTCAACGTCAACGAACGGAGCGGTGGAGTCCTCTCACCGATAGAGGAGTATGGGCAAAGGGACGAGCAGCGTTTGCTCTCACAACGTTTCTTGCTCGTGTCTACCAGACGCTGCTCTAGACCGAAATGGCTTGACGAGATGCTTCGCGTCACGTTGAACGTAACCGGTATGACAGTAGGATCAGGTATGTGAGAAATGACCCAAAAAGTCGCTTGGCGTTGACATCAAGTAAGGGGCAAAAACGAGTTTGCCCCATCCTCCGAAGCACAGAGCTACGTTGACTCGATTCTTCAATGTGAAGGATATTACGGGGCTTCCCCAGTCTCGCTGGGGATCGAGTAGCACCAGTCCATTCCTACTCGATCCCCAGCGAGACTGCGGAGGTTGCTGTTTCCAGCCCCCTGAGGAAACCGGGACACGAAGGGGTCGTCCTTATCTTTCTTGCGCTGCGCCTGCGCTCCCGACTCGGCCAAGCGCAAAGCAGAGTTGCCCCCAGAAGAACCGTGTCTTCCCGGTTTCCATCTGCGAAAAGCCTGCTTCCTGCATGTGCGCAGGCTGATCCTGGATGCCACTGTTCCACAAGCCGGGATGGGTAAACCGCGGCTTTTCTCCCTCCTCGGCACGTCTGAAATCGAGGACCAGCAGGCGGCCTCCTGGCTTGAGCACACGCGCAACTTCCGCCAGTCCTTGACGCTTCACATCATCAGGCAATTGGTGCATCATCATGGTCGAGAGGACAACGTCGAACGACTGATTGGGAAACGCGAGCTGCTCGATCACCCCAGGCTGCAAGTCGATCGAGAGGCCAGCTCGCTCTACTTTCCGACGGGCCAGGGCGATCATCTGCACCGAGGGGTCAATGCCGGACACGTGACCCGTTTCGCCAACACGCTCTTTCGCAACGATGGTAAATGCCCTACGAAGTGAGCAGATCTGGCCCTCAAACGTGAGAAATTGCCCTCAATCTTGAGCACTGGGACAAACTTTCCTGGAGAAATCGCTCCCTATCTGGCTTCTTCCATCAATGCTTCGTAAATTGGAAGGAGACGGCCTTTAAGGGAAAGCAGTTTTGTCACAAACTCAGAAGTTTTGCGACAGGGGAAGAAGGCTAAAAGCAAGACCTTGCCACCTGCTATCACCATTTTCAAAGCGTCGGCGATTGTTTCTGGCGATCTTCCCGAAGAGTTGCAGTGCAGCACGATCATCTAATCCGGAAATATTCCTGTCGAGATGTTCATAAAGCAGTTCGGACAGCAGTACGCGAGCCGTCTCGTGATCCCAAAAAGCCGCGTTCATTTCGCCGTTCCCGAAAAGCGAATAGCGATGCAGGTTGCACGAGCCAACGGTGCCCCATTCTCCATCGACAAGCATGAGTTTTGAGTGAATCCAGACCGGGTTCCGCTTGCCATCGTCGCCTAATCCAGCGATGCCCGCTAATGTGAAATTGTCGAAGGCGGCAAGATTCGCCAATACTTCAGGGATTGCTCCTTCTGCTGGCACCACTGCGACAATTTCCACACTACGCAGCAACGCCTGGTGCAAACACTCGATAATCTCCGGAACGGCGACAGACTGATTCTCGATATACATGGAGCGGCGGGCCGCACGTATCGCCGCACGATACTGATCGAAATTCGAGCGTTCGCCAGCTTCAATAGGATAGACGACTCCTAGGGGCGTGGCATGCCCGTTTGAATCCCGACCGCTATGGATCGTCCGTTGAATTTGAACGATGGCGTTTCCTTTTCGGTCGGGGACTCTTGTCGGAAACGGGAGATCGGATTCGCTGCCCGCACCCCATCGACCCTCGGTCAGATGTCGCTCACTTGCTTCGTTCCAGCGCTGGACAAAGTTATGATGGACGTCGACCGCTGAAGGTCCCGCCAACTCGACATATGCATCATGGTTTTGACCTTTCCCACGATGGCCGGGAGCAACCACGGAATGGGGGTTGAGATTGATCCCTCCAAGAAACACCGTCTCCGCTTCAGTTCCTGCATCAATCAGCCAACTTTTCTGATGCTGACAGTATCCAGGCTGGGCTCGATCCCAGCGGATGAGCATGGACGAAGCGCTTTTTCTCAGCAGATCAAACTGTTCGGGTGCCCCAGAAAGCATGTGTTTTCAGGGATTCCGTTTCAGGGTCGGGGCGCCAGAAAATGATACGAACATCTACACCTCTTTCGGCAACTCGATTCAGGACGTCGAGCGGTGTGCCTCTTCCGTCTGGCATTTGGCACGCTGCCCACAGGAACGTGACCGTCGCCCAAACGCTGTGCGAGGCCGCTTCAATCGCCTCGCAAACGCGGCGGAATGCAGGCCCCCCGTCGATGAGAGGTCGAATGACATTGCCGGAACGGATGGGGTATGACGCTATGGGAGCGTGAGGGATTGCTAAAGAGCTCTCATTCAAATCTCTTCTCCTTCCTCACTTGCTCTCTCTTTCAACCACGCCCCAGTCCGTTTTGTCTGATGTCGCCCAACGCAGGCCCGTCACAGAAGTTTGCATTTTGCGTCGGTCGTGCGATGGGAACCGGAGGATGCCCTTGTTTGGGGAGAGCGAACGCGTTCTTCCACAGTCAGGGCATTCCACCAATGCGACGCCACTGTCAGCAAACCGTTTGAGATCGATGGAAACCTCCCCAAAAAACGTGCATTTGGATGATGTGCTCGTTTGCGCCTGTTCTTTCAACGTTTCCCCCGTTTTCATCGTGTTCTGCTGCTCGTTTCCCCTTGCGGCTCTGTCCCATTTGCACGTTCTGGTTCTGCTCCGTCTGGTTGAGGGACGAGAGCCTCTGGCCCGGCTCCATCAATGATCCGAAGCGTATCGCGGCGCAGCATGAGCAGTGAAGCTGCTGCCTGAAGTGTTTCTGCGGTGAGTATCCCCTAACGTCATGTAAAGCAATAGCAAATCTCATATTGACAGGTAACCATATGGTTGCATATAATGTAACCATGATCTCTGTATACAAAGCGCTGGCCGACCCAGTGCGACAACAACTTTTGGACGCGCTCCATGAGCGAAATGGCCAGACATTAACCGAGCTACGCGAACGCCTTTCAATTTCACGTCAGGCGGTGATGAAACATATTGCCATTCTGGAGGCCGCCTCCGTAGTCTCGACCTCGCGCTGGGGTCGATACAAAGTGCATTATCTTAATCGTTTGCCGCTGCGAAACTTAGGCGACCGCTGGCTTGATAACCGAAGCAGCGGCACGCCAACCGACGCCATTACCACCAAGCCCGATTTTGTGTACGCCATTATTATGAAAGCATCACCCCAACAAGTTTGGCAGGCGCTCACCGATCCAGCCCTCACCCGGCAGTATTGGTACGACGCAGCGATTGAATCTGATTGGCACGTTGGTTCACAAGTTCGACTGCTCAGGGAAGACGGCAGCTTTGTTGGTGGAAAGTTGTTGGAATATAAAAAACCACTCCGGCTGAGATATGAATTCAGCCGGAGTGGTGAGCCAACCCGTGCTCGGCCCATCGAAGTTACCTTTGACCTCATACTCATGGGCCAGGAGACGAAGTTAGTTATTACATCGCGGAACTTACTAGAAATCGACCTCAACGATAACCCGCATGTTTTATATGGCCTCAATAATGGCTGGCCGGTCTTTATGTCATCGCTCAAAACCCTGCTCGAGACGGGACAGCCGCTACATCTGGAAGGAGGGTGAATACAAAGTAATCATTTTCTTCCCACGATTTAACGATAATAACGATAATTAAGTAAGGAGTTGTACTCATGAAAGTAGCCATAGATAGCGTAATGATCGACGACCAAGACAAAGCCCTGAAGTTCTATACCGAGGTGCTGGGCTTTCAAAAAGCGGTCGATTTCCCAGTGGGGCCGAAATATCGCTGGTTAACGGTGATCTCGCCCGAAGACCCCAAAGGTCCGCAAATCCTCTTGGAGCCAGACGAAAATCCCGCCGCGCAGGCGTTCAAAAAATCGCTGAAAGAGCAGGGCATTCCCTTCCGGGCCTTTGCCGTCGATGACGTCAAAAAAGAGTACGAACGTTTGACTGGCCTGGGTGTAATGTTCACTATGAAGCCGCAGAAAATGGGTCCCGCCACTATCGCGGTATTTGATGACACTTGCGGTAATCTGATTCAAATAGCGCAATACAACGCCGAGGAAAACAAATGAAATACGTCTATGAAATAGAAGTTAACGCCCCGCTAGAAAAAGTGGTCAGACTTGCCGGCGACCCCGCCAATCGCATGTCGTGGATGGATGGCATTGAAAGCTACGAGCCTGTCAGCGGTACACCAGGAGAGGTAGGGTCAAAGTCCAAGATGGTGTTTAAGACCGGCAACATGAAGATGACAATGGTTGGAACGGTGGTGGCAAACAATCTGCCCCAGTCGTTTACGGAGAGTATCGACGCTTCAAATCTTACCTCCACGGCCATTAGCAAGTTTATAGCCATCGCCCCGGATAAAACGAAGTACATCTCGGAACAAAACTTTGCGTTTAAAGGGCTGTTCAACAAAATAGTCGGCTTCTTGCTGCAAGGCGAATTCAAAAAGCAAACGTTGAGACATATGGAAGGATTCAAGCGGTTTGTAGAGCAGTAGAAATAGGGCTGCTTCACCAAAATACCAACATGTTTTATCTCTGTGGTGGTACAGGCTTGCGGCGTGACACCATCCAGGCAACAAGGATGCGACGACTACCGATCGCGAGTGGGTTATTTACAGCTTTCTCTGCTGATATCCCAGATGTGAAGCGGTTTGCTCAGGTACGTTCGTACCAGTGCTCACATTTGAGGGCAAATGCTCATGTTGGAGGGCAAAACCTGCTCACTTCGTAGGGCATTTACCAAACGATCGCCATCGCTCCGGGACCGCATCCCACATCCAGCACCGCTTCTCCTGGGTGAAGGTGGGCCAGATCTGCAGTCGTTTGTCGAAGCGCACGCTCATGGAAAAACCACCCCATGAGCCGCATCAGAAAGTCATAGCGCCAAGCAGAGGTGATGACGACCCCTCGCGTCTTGGGGGCAGACGCCTCGCCCGGTTCCCTCTGGTGGAGGTGTGCGAACCAGTGCATCGATCTTGCTCCTTTGTGAGAAGGCCCTTGAGTATTAACGGACCCAAAAACAACGCTAAGGACTGACAATAGACACTCTCCTGGCACTACAGGCGGCGGCTTGAACGGAAGCGCATAAGATGCACTATCCTCTCTTCCTCGGGAAGCACGTTGTAGATGACGAGTATACCAATTGGCTCTACAAGCCATTTTATTTTCTTAGCGTTGTTTTTGGGTTCGTTAATACTCAAGGGCCGTATACGGTCTGAGCCGCTTCGACTACATTTCTCTCAGCAATTATGGTGACGACCTGCGCAAATTCGACGACTAACGCGGTCGAAGCGCCTATCGCCTGGACCAGCTGCTCGTCCAGTATGTCCTGCTTGTTGGTCGGCGGGATCAACGGAATTTTCGCGACCAGATCCGCCATATAGTCACGCACACGGGCCGGCATGTCAGGATGCCCTTCTCTGATGGCAATCATGGCTTTTTCAGCAAACGACACCACGGCCACCAGCCGCGGCTCGTCTAATTTTAAGATTGCGAGAATATGCTCCTTGAGGCTATTTTCCAGGTTCCTGCGTATGTCAGGGCGAGAGAGGCTTTCATCTGCTTCCTTTGGTAGATAATAGCTAACTGCTCTCTGGTGATTCAGGTCAAAAGGCAAATCCTTTGGCACGCCGTATGCAGTATTCAGCACCATGATAATCCGCTCATCACCCAACGCTCTCCGAGCATACCCTAGTTCATGGACAACGTTAGGGTTAGGCGTCAAACGCGGTGCGCCCTGGTTAACGATGGTGACATCCCCGACAAACATTTGCGCCCGGTCGATTTTCTCTAGTATTGTCTTAGTACAACGCCAAGTTGAAAAGGGTCGGGATGGAAAACCGTGTTCCTCTTGTTGTCTTGAAGAGAAACTTCCTTTCATACACTTCCAGGAGGTGAACATGCCCGGTCCCCACTCAGTGTTACAGATCTCCATGAACGACCAAACTCGCGCCCTGTTCCAGAGGTGGCTACGCTGCCCGAAAATGCCTGTAGGCTTGGTGAGACGTGCCTACGCTCTGCTCCTCCTTGAGCAGGGATATCGCTATACTCCCACGGCCAAATGGGTCGGTTTGACTGAGCGCAATCTCAGGAAATGGGCCAGGCGCTTTCGCGATCAAGGCGTGGGAGGTTTGTATGAGCAACCTCGCCCTGGTCGGACCCCTGTGTTTCCTCCACAGGTGGCGCTCTATGTCGTCAAGCTCGTCTGTGAACGCCCCGATCAGGTCAAGCGTTCGCTTTCGCAGTGGAATTGCTCAGATCTGGCCCGTCAGCTCAAAGCCGAGGGGCTCGTGCAAAGCATTTCCTCAGAGACGATCCGATGTATCTTACAGCACCATAAACTCAAGCCGTGGCACTCTCATCTGTGGCTCTCCGCCAAAGTGCCTCATGATGAGCAGTTTGCCAAGCAGGTTCAAGAGATCGTTGATCTCTACACTCGCACACTCGCCGATTGGGAAATGGTGTTGTGTGTTGATGAAAAGACCAATCTGCAACCTCGCCCTCGTAAAGCCCCGACGCTTCCCACGCGACCTGGATCTCCGACGCGCTTGGAGCACGAGTACAAACGAGCAGGAGCCCTCCACTTGTTTGCCGCCTTTGATACGCGGACTGGCAAGGTCTACGCTCGAACGGAACTGCGGAAGCGGCAAAAAGAGTTCATTGCCTTGCTCGCTCAGTTGGATCGGGAGATCCCATCTTCCATTCGTCGCATCTCTCTGGTCCTTGATAACCTGAGCGTACATAAAGGGAAACAGGTCCAGACATGGCTTCAGTCTCACCCACGCTTTGTGTGCTTCTTTGTGCCTGTCCACTGTTCGTGGATGAATCAAGTTGAGCAATGGTTCAGTATCTTGCAGCGAAAGCGACTACGCATTCTTGACTTCGCCGATCGTGATCAGCTAGCTGATCGCTTGATGTCCTTTGTCACTGAGTGGAACGCTCAAGCGCATCCCTTCAATTGGTCGACCAAGTCAGTTGCTAAAGTCATGGCCAAGTGTGATGTTCACCCTTCCAGGGGGGTTGCGGCTTGATCCCGACCCTGTTCAACTTGGTGTTGTACTTAGCGATGTCAGGCGAGCCAGGCACATCTTTTGTGTCGCGATCAATCACCAGCCCAACATCGAGCGTGTCGTCTTTTTGGAGCACCTTAACCGCTTTCTTGAGTGCCTCCTCAATAAACGAACGGGTCGTTTTGCCATCCAGGTCAGACTGCCAGGAGTAGAAGACGATGCGTTTGGGTTTTTCCACAAACCCCTCCATTCCAGCTACGTTACCCCGTATGCCAGATTTGGTCATGCGGTCAGCTTTCTCGTGATAAGTGCAGCTGTATTTTAATGGTTCGACGTGTGAGGCGTCAATAACGGATGGAAATATATAAACTGGGTGGGATACGCAGCCGTTTGGCCTAAACGCTTGCTCTTCCGACCGCCATCGAGTATGATTGTCCAACAACACACCCGTAAACGACGAGCGAGGACTACTCATGCGTTTGGAAGCCACGCGAGACAATAAAACGTTTGCACAGCGTATCGCTATTTTTACCAGATACATCGAGCCTTTCAAACAGATGTGGCCGTTTTATTGGCTGAAAGTTGCCGCGATCCGCGATCCTCAAACGACAACGTGGCGACTGCGCTACTTTTCGCTGGTCGGACGGTGGAGTGAGCACAAGCCCATCCAAGAACTCTGGCACACTGCAGACAGCGCTATCCTGGCTATGAGCCAGCAGATCGACGCGGATACCGCCTGGCGTTTGCTGGCGTCCTTGCAGACGAGTGGCACATTAGAGCCGTTGCCTGGCGTTATCATCGAAGCCACGCCTGAGCCAGATACCACCCTCCCAGCAGGCTCGTACTGGCAAGATGCTCTTTCGTATCCACTTTCGCGTGCTCTCGCGGAGGTTGCTGAACCAGCGAAGTGGCTTTATCTCTATATTTCCGAGAACAAAAAGGGGGAAATCGGAAAGCCATTGTCCGGCGAAGAAAAGTATAAGATGGAGGCTCGTGTCCGCGCTGCGGTGCAGGATGATGTGGATCTGCTCGGTTTGAATGACTTTGCTCACTTCTGCAATGCGTATCTGGGCTTAGGCTACAGTGGACGGGACGCTGGCTGTGGCATCGACGATTTCTTCTACCAGTTCAATTTGCCCCTCGCTTTCCGTGTTGAGCGGGAGGCACCCGACCGAGCCGCTAACAAGCTGCCTCTCGTCGTGTACTGCCAGCCGCCGCTCACCCTGGAGGGATTGGAAGTCCGTCCCGGCGAGAGGCCGCTGCCGAACACTGATACGTTCCCCGTGACCATTGAGACTGCACCAGCGCAAGGTTGGTCCGTTGGAAAGGTGACCGTACCATACACCTGCGGAAAAGTCTGGTTCAAATTCAGCACCCTTGACAAGGCCCTCGCCTACGAGATACCGCTTCCGACACGCGAGGACCAGCTCACCGACGTGTTAGGGAGCCTGTACCAGGCAAGCTCGCCTGAACAGGGCGTGACGAAATGGCGTCGGCACCTACTGGAGAGTGACCAGAACGGAAACGGAACTAACTTTGAAATAGCCCTGCTCAACGCCCTCACGCGACTGGGCATGCCGGTGTTTTTCGCTGGTCAGGTGCAAGAGGCTGGTGCTGGCGGCGGGACGAGTACCGCTGGCTATGATCTCATTGTGCTGGACCAGGCGACACGTCGCGTGACTCTTATTAGCGCAAAAGGCTCTTCCCAGGTTCCAAAGGACGAGATTGGTCAGAAATTACTCGACGCGGTGGCTGGCGTCCAGCGACTCTTACCCGGCTGGTCGGTTCGGGGCGTCATTGCTTGCCATACCCCGAACAACAAATTAGTACGGCTGAAAGCACAAACCGATTTCAAGGTGTGGGGACATGAAGATCTGGAAAGGATCGGCCTCGCGGATAGCCGTGAAGCCATCGTCTCCCTCTTCTAAAGCTTCGTTTTCTTGCTCATCAAAAATGGATAGGGCTGTTTTTGATGATTGGAAATGGGGCCAGGATCTGCGTTAATCAGAAGGAGGAGGGATATATAGTGTCACGCCTGCGAAAACGTCTACAATCACTGATAGATTTGGCTCGAAAAGCAAAAGCGTGTCACTCACGGCGTAAATTGGCCGCTTCGGCCAGGATATTTCGGCCAAGTTATGCCCAATTTTTGCACTCTCGGCCAGATTATGCTGTTTTAGCACGGCTGCTATTGAGCGTGAATGCTCCTGCTTATCGGCCAAGATATGCCGTTTTTGGCGGCCATTAATTGCCGTGAGTGACAAAGCGGCCCTTACCCGGAGGGTTGTGGGGATTTATCTTCTTTTTACGCTTCTGGCCGCCGTTATATTCGAGTCACTGCTCTATCTTTTTGCTCCTGCCGATCTTCCGCCGCTTATTATCCGGTTAGGTTCCATTGTCTGGGGTGTTATTGTCGTCGTTTTAGCTGGTGGTGTGTTGGCGCTGCTGTCAAATAAAGAGGTTCGTGACTGGCTCGGAGGCTTGCCCAAGTTTGTCGAGGCCAGTTTTGTGACGCGTAAGGTGAGGCGTGTCGTCATCATTTCCAGCATCGTGACTGCCCTTCTCTACCCTTTGTATCAGGTCATCGCTTCCCCATCCCGAACTGCCATTCCAAATACATCATATAGCGGCACGATGGTCGTCAACGATCCGCTCACCTCCAACAATCTCGGATGGGACGCGGTTCCATCCCAACCAAATGGCTGCATATTCACCGCTGCTGGCTATGAAGTGCGCGTTGATAGGAAAAGTACGCTACAGGATTGTTTTGCAAATAAAACCAATTTCAGTGATTTTGCGCTGCAAGTGCAGATGACGTTGATGGCGGGAGATGTCGGTGGGATATTGTTTCGAGATAGCTATGTGCTGAACCTGACGAGCGGCTCCCCTCAGGGATCGGTGGATCTTGAAGCATTGCCGCCGGATGGACAGCCAACATACCTGATTCCTGCATGCCTTCCCTTACAAGTTGGATGTTTCATCAAAGAAAGCGTGGTTCCGCAGCAGACCGTCACCATTACTGTCGTTGCAAGAGGTACTTCGATAGAGGCGTATATTGATACATTCAAGGTGACGCAGCTTACCAATGGGGTCTCATCAGCAGGAAAGATTGGAGTCTTGGCAGCAGTAGACGGCGGGCAACAAGATGCTCAAACGGATGTGCTTTTTGCAAATTTGAGGATATGGACAAATATAGTTTAAAACTTGGCTTTGACCCTTGTTGCGTTTAGGGTGCGACGGACGTTCAGCTTTTCGTGAAAACAGCCATCGGCGACTTACAAAGCAGAGCCGATGGCTGTTTTCACCCCTTGCCCCTATTGCTCTATCCTAGTTTGTCCAAGCATGGCGCAGCGCCCTATGATCCACATCATAGTAAAACACCTCCAGTGTTGAGCCGAACATGATAGCCGTAGGGTCAACCCCCCACGTTGGCGTCTTCCCTGGTGCTCGGCTGGTCATCGGCACCGTCCAAGTTTTCCAGGTTGTAAATCCCAGGCTTTGCAGGAAAAATCAGTACAAATATCTGGGATGGCAAGGGTTTGAACATATACGGGGTGTTGGAAGGGGAACGGCCCGCAGAATTATACTATTTTCTCCCGCAAAGTCATGGGATTTACAGGTCACACGCGGCGACTTATGCAGATCTGCGCCGTGTGAGCGCCAATGGAAGTCACACTCAGCCAGGTCCCGCGAAAATGTGACCACGCAGCCGTGTCATGGCTGCACCTGGCCACCGTTTCTGTGACGACAGGTCCGGAGTCACGAACAGGACAAGCCCGTTGGGGGCTTAGGTGGTTTTTACTTCTCTGGTGCAATCTCCTTCTCACTTCCGACATCTCATTATCTGGAATACTGGTTTTCTGGAAAACTGGCTATTGTATACTCACTCATGAACGCTTATAATGCGTCTATCAGGAAATACTTTTCCCAGAAAATGCAGCCCTCACGCCAAGTGAAAAGGAGGAAACATGAGCGTTGCCACTATCATTGGCGCGACTATCGTGATCGCCATTGTCAACGGCAAGGGTGGCTCGGGTAAGACACCGACTGCTGTGCATCTCGCGTTTGCTCTATCCCGCATGGGCTACAAAGTCTTATTTTGCGATATGGATCAGCAGGGGTCGGCGTCGTTTCACTATTTAGGCTTTAAGTACAAACGACAGCAGCCGACCATTTACAACGCGCTCAAAACCCTGGAGCGCATTGAACCCCTCGTGATCATGCCGAATTTGCATCTGCTGCCGGCGCACGATGAGCTACAAAACCTGGAGATAGAGCTGCCCAGCAAGAAGGGATTGTTCTGGCAGGGGCGGCTTTCGGACTTGCTGAACCTCTATCCGGGGTACGACTTTGTCATCGCAGATACCCCTGGCAGCTCCGTCAGCATTTTCCCCACCATGAGTTTAACCTCCGCTAACCTTGCCATCGTTCCGACGAAGACGGAGATCATCTACGTCGTCGGCAGCCAGGACACCGTTAATCTCATCGAGGACGTGCAGGGCACGCCTGACCAGCGGAATCCGCTCAATAAGGATCTCCAGTTGTGGGGCATTCTGCCCAACCAGTATGAAGTAGGCACCGGCAGCCACAACGACGCCATCGCGCTGCTCGGGCAGCTCTTCGGCAAGCGGGGCATCTACGTGTACCCTGAGCCGTCGCGCAAGACCACGCTCTATAACGAGGCCAGCGAGCAGCACATCGATATCAGGGATACTGACCGCAGAATGGGCCCGGTCCTGGGCGCGTACTGGGACGCTATAGCCCAAACCATTGTCGCGAAAAGTACCGCCATTGTGAATGGGAGGAGGCCAGCATGACCACCAGACGTCGCAATATCCGCACCCAAATGGAGCAAGAGCTAGCAGCAGAGGAAGAAGTGGCTCAGACGGGCCAGCAGCAAGAGGGAACCTCTCCACCTGCACTCGCAACGGTGCCCAGCCTACAGGGGCGACTGAGACCTGTTGAACCTCTTTCCAGCAAACCAGCAACCCAGAAAGCTCTTCGCTCCTCTGACGCCTACACCAAAGTCACCTACCGGCTCAGCAACGAGGCCGTGCAGGCCGCTGAGGATATGAAAGCCCTGCTGAAACGGCGCTACGGCTTTAAGCGCGTCAATCTTGAGGAAGTCGTCGAGGAAGCGCTCCTTGCCGCGCAGCGCGATCTCGAGGAGCACCAGGAGCAGGGCTTCCTGGTGCAGCAGTTCAGGCAGCACAAAAATCCAGTAAACCAGTAAGCCAGAAAAACAGCAGGGGAGATACCGTGATGGCATCTCCCCTGCGTATTGTAATCCTCCTGGTAAGCGTGTTCAGAAGGAAATATGCGCTCCTTCGGTGTTACGTATCTCAATGTCAATTGAACCAGTCCCATTATTTGAACGTGAAAGCCGAAAGCTCCCGATCCCTGGAAGTATGCCCACTACCTGTTCCCCATGCTCACCCAAACCATGTGCGTTGGGGTGTTCACGCCGCCAGAGCGCATAGAGCGCATCGACCATGCGCGGGTTGATGAGCGCGATCCGTTGGAGCTGGTCCTTGCCCTGATTCGTGAGGGCCATGTACAGGTGCCGTATGGCTACATCGACCGTAAACGGGTCTGGCAGCGGCAATCTCTTTATTCTTGGCATCGCAGTATCCTACTCATAGACATCTGACTTCACAATCAAACCACTGTTTTTCCCCGCCTCCAGATATGCGACCTGCTCGGTAGAGAGATCTTCGGTCAGGTGGATGAAGGCCAGGTGAAAGCCGGCTGGGACCTTCTGGCTCGTCACCGAGTGGTCAAACCACTCGCCAGCCCGGTACGGGAAATACTCCTGCAGCGCTTTCATCGCCGTGGCGGAGGCTCGTTGCGGTATCCAGATTTCCAGCTTCATTGCCTGCCTCTTTTGGCTGCCACTCTTGTGCTTCATCCGACCCATACCTCCCCGCTCCGCCAGGTGTCCACTTCCTGCTCGACGGCGGCGATGTAGGCAGCCTCGTCATTGTGGTCCGAGCGTGGCGCGTAGACCGGAATGATCTGCGCGACTGTGATGCACGGGCAGGCGGCTCTACCAATGAAGGCATTGATTCCTCCCTGCACGTACCCGTTCTTGATCAAGCGATACCAAGCTTCGATGCCATCATCCCAGCTCGAAAACCAGGCGTAGTTGTCCTGGCAGGTCGGGTGCAGATCCTCATATCCCGCTCCCACGCAGCGCAGGTTGCCAATAGAGAGTGAGGCGCGCGCTTCGCCAGTCGTGCCAAAGCTCGATTCATGCATGAAAAAAGCCAGGGCGAAGACCGGATCGATGCCATACTTCACGCCATCGTTATAAATCGTCTGCCCTTCACCCACAGCGGGTGAGTGATAGCGCACGAGGACCCGGTTGATGAAATCAGCACTGACTGTGGGCGAGCCTGTGAGAGAGTAGCCTGTCCCCGCGCTTGTCGGTGTGCTGAGCGTGGAGGAAAGCTGGCTGCCTAACCACGTTCCCCCAACAACCAGAACGAGAATGACCAGGGCCGCGGCCAGCAGATAGCCACCGATCCCGCCTGGCTGCGATGGAGCTGCGGCGCCGCGCGAATCTGGAGAGGGAAGTGCGCGAAGGCGAGGCTCCGTGTCACGGCGCACTGCACGGCTCGCCTGAGCATGGAAAGCCTCATGGAACCAATAGTAGGCCGCGTCGTTATAGTCGGGCATGGATGGCAGCCCCCTCTTCCTCGCCTCGTTTGTTCGGGGGCGGCGCACCAGTGGCCCGGCGGTGCGCGTGGGCCGTCTGGAGTAGGTCACGGCAATCCTCCTGTCATGCTGCCGGCTCGACAACTACAGCGAGGCCCGTATAATAGCCTGAGAGCGCCTGGCGTGTCCAGACCGTCATATTCAGTCTGGAAGAATCGGCGACAGAGACCCGCGTGCTAGTCCCGCCTGTCACTACCTGGAAGTGGCCGGTCGGAAAATCGGGGCCGCGCAGGTTGATGATCACCGGCTTCCCGCTGTTTGCCGTGTCGATCACCTGGTTGAGTGAGCCAGGGTGCAGCCAGGTCGCACGAAAGCCGAACCGGGCCACGGTCCGGTCGATGCCAGAACTGTGCAGCAGCCCATCAGCTGCCGTGATCTCGTGCAGGCCAACCTCGACGCGCAAGATATCCGCAATGCGATAGCTGTGGCCGTAGGCATCGATCACCATTGTCATAGCTGCAGCAGAACAGGCCGAGTCCCACCAGGTTTGCTCGTCGAAAGGCGGCGCGTCGTACTGTGATGGGTCAAGTTGGCTCATGCGTACCACACGGGCCGAAGCTGCCGTGGTTGTGACCGATGGCGGCGCACCGGTAGGAGTGACCGTACACACGATGACGATCAGCGCGAGCAGGGTCAGGATGCCGGTGAGTCCAAGCAGGCCGATTCCACTGCTGCGTGGCCTGGATGTCGCAAATCTGGGCGCCCCCAGAGCTGCCGCATCGTGATGTCTGGCCATTCTTGCCTCTGGATGGTGGTAAACCTGAAACCAGTATGCCGCAGCGTGATAGCGCGGCATTGGCGCTGCTCGCGCTGATCGCGGCGCACTGCTGCGCCCAACCCCCGGGCGTGAGGTGCCCGCTGGTGACTTTGGCAATCTCGTTCTTTTCATCATGCGTTCCTCCGCTTCTTCCAGGAAGCGGTCCTCCTCTCTGGAATACTGGTTTTCTGGAAAACTGGAAAGTCAAAAAAGGGGGACGCGGCAATGAAGCGCGTCCCATCTATTCTTACGAAGAGAGCGAAACCTCTTCGGCTTCGTCCCGCTTCTGGTCCGACTGTTCGTTGTTCGCCAGGAGAACCCGCCTGGTGCTGCGGGGACCGTCGGCGGTGGCTGAAACCATCCCCCGCGCAACCAGGATGTCCATAATGCGCCCGGCGCGCGTATTCCCGACCTTGAACTCGCGTGCAAAGCGCGAGGCCGAGATCCATTCCATGCCGCGCATGAGTTCGATAGCACGCTGCACCAGGGCTTCATCGGAATCACTCTCGCCCTGGCTGCTGCCATCGTCCCGTTCCTCTTCCTCCTCTTCCAGGCCGTCATCCGCCTCGTCAGTCCACTCTTCCACGAGCTGCACGCCGATGGAGGACTGAGCCGTTCGCCAGTAGGATGCCATGGCCTCGGCGTCTTCGTCGCTCACAAAGGCTCCTTGCAGGCGCTCCGGGGTCCGTGCATCCGCAGGCAAGTAGAGCATATCGCCAGCGCCGAGCAGTTTTTCGGCTCCCGCCATATCAATGATGGTGCGTGAGTCTACCTGAGAGGCGACGGCAAAGGAAATGCGTGTCGGGATGTTGGCTTTAATCAGGCCCGTGATCACATCGACCGACGGGCGCTGCGTGGCGATGACCAGGTGGATGCCGGTTGCTCGTGCGAGCTGCGCCAGGCGGCAGATGTTGTCTTCCACCTCGTCGGCGGCGGCCATCATCAGGTCTGCCAATTCGTCGATGATGATCAGGATCGCCGGCAAGTTCGCGAGAGAAGCATCTCCGCGGGCCTGCCGCTCTGCTCGCAGTTTGCGATAGCCAGCCAGGTTGCGCACGCCCAACTGCTCGAAGAGGCGGTAGCGCCGGTCCATCTCACCGATGGCGTTTTTGAGGAGCGGGACCACTTTGTCCACATCCGTCACCACTGGCCGCAGCAAGTGGCGAATGCCGTTGTACATGGTCAACTCCACGCGCTTCGGATCGACCATGAGCATCCTGACATCTTCAGGGGTGGCCTGCATCAGCACGCTGCAGATCAGCGCGTTCAGCAGGACACTCTTGCCGGTATTCGTCGCGCCGGCAACGAGAATATGCGGGGCTTTGGCAATGTCACAAAAGCGAGGCTGGCCGGCCACGGTCCGACCGAGCGCGAACAGTAATTTGGACCGGGTGTGCTGGCGGGCGATCTGGTACTCTTTGCTTTCCAGAATCTCGCGCAGTGATACATGCTGCGGATAGGGATTCGGAATTTCCACGCCCACGTAGCCAGTACCAGGCACCGGCTTTTGCAGCCGAATAGAATTTGCCTCCAGCGCGGCCATCATGTCGCTTTCGCGCTCAGCAATCTGCGACATGGTAGTGCGCCGCTCGTAGACAATATTGCCCTGTTGGTCGCGCTTGGGCGCACCGTTCTGCTGCATGACGGGTATCCCCGTCGGCAGGATGCCGAAACGCAGCACCCTCGGTCCAACGTGCGTGTATTCCGGTCGCACCTCCGCTTTCAGATTACGAAACCCGTTGAGAGTTGCCTGGAGCCGCTGCTCCATCGCCCTCAAGGTGCTTTCGGAGATCTGCGTATCGGTCGCTGGTGGCTCCAGCAGGTCAACCGGCGGGAGCGTCCAGGCGGATCGCTGCCCTGGGGTGGCTTGCGGAGACTCTTCGAGGGAAAGCTGCTCCACGGCTGCCGGCATCAGTTGCCCGACGGCTCTGAGTGCTGCCTCTGCATAGGCGCGGGCGGACTCGCGCTCTTCTTCAGTGAGGCTACCCACGCGGCTGGCGAGTTCCGCGACCTGGTCCAGGTTGAGCATCTCGCGGCCTGTACCCGCATTGCGCAGACGCAGCTCACGCGCCAGCGGCAGATAGGCCACCGGCGGGCGCCGGAGAGCATTGTCCCGGTAACCGGCCGAAAGCACGGTAATGGCGTAAGCCAGGTAGGGGAGGGTCAGATGATACGGGGTATGGGCTGAGGAGGCTCCCTCTAAGCTTCCTTCGTCCCCAGCCCTGCCCGTTCCCCCAGGCGCTGGCCCGATTCCGCACGCTTGCGACCTGCCGCTTGGCGCAGTGCGATGACACTGCGGCGGAAACGAACCGTGATCGGCTCGACGGCCTCGGCCCAGGTATCCCAGAGCAAGGTTTCGCCATCCTCCAGCGCTGCCACGTCCTCATCGTTCAGTTCAAGGTACTTCTCCACCAGGCCGATCTCCGTTTCTGATGCCGTGTTCACGATCCAGAGTCGGCAAACGGGCAACACTTCCTCTTCCAGCTCGGCGAGGGTCGGCGTGGACAGGTAGACCGCCATCTTGCGCTCCCGACCCTCCTGGTTCTGCGCGACCTCCAGGAAGTTCATGAAGTGGTCGTAGAGGCTCTGGGCGACGCTCTTCATCGCGATCACGCACTTGTTTTCGTCTGCGGGGAAGAGCAGACGCGGATCGCTGATCAGGATCGCGCACGGTTTTCCCTGCGTGGCTGCCATCTTATCCCAAAAGCCTTTCAGAAGAGCGAGCAGCAGGGTCCCCGCTTCCGTCGTGTTTTGGAAGCTGGCGAAATTGAAGATGACCTGCAAGCCCTCGGTCACAATGCCCTTCCCGATCTGGAGAGCCTCATGCGTTCCTGTCACGGGCATGTAGCGGGCCTGCTGCTCCGCGGAGAGATTCTCCTGGGCCTCGCCACTGCCAGCCAGGAAGCCAAAGCCGGCGGGGAGCTGCCCCAGGAACGGTGTATACTGGTTGTACATGTCAACGATCAGGAACCCCAGCCCGGCCTTGATCCACTCCTCAACGAACACCGGCGACACCGGGCGATGCGGCGTGTCAATGATGATGCTGCTGGTTGTGGATGTTTCCAACGGCATCGCGGCATTCGGCCCCAATGTAAGCCGTCCGGGGCTTGTCGGCGGTGTGCTGGTCGTGCGTGTTGGAGCAGGGCGGGTAGTCGTCGCCGATTTGACCATGGGCGGAGGCAGCGCCATCGTCTTCTGCATGGCGGCCTGCGCCGCGTACTGTGGGTACGAGAACTGCTGCTGCGCCCTCCGCGGATCGGGTAACTGTGGCCGGGTAGGCTTCAGCATCGTCGGTGCGCGCCACTCGCCGGAGCGTGCGCGCGCCACCACCTGCTGATGTGCCTGGCGGATCTCCTGTTTGCGAATAGTCGGATGCGTCGGCCCGAACAGGAAGTTCGCGGCTTCCGTGCGGTTGGGGCCGAGCGAGCGGCGCACCCGGCGGGAGACCCGCTTGCCGCTGACGAGGATCACGAATCCGAGGACAATCGCGATGATCACGCACATCATGGTTCCGGTCGGCCCCCAGTGCATTTTCGAGGAAAACCAGATTAGCGGCCCCATGACAATCACGAATAACAGGTAGTGTAATGGCTTCATGTGCATGGCTCAATTCCTCCTGAAATGAGCACACGCGGCTTTCGCTTCATGAAAACCGCGTGTACAAGGATAACGGATTCCTACGCCTGGTATTGTTCGGCCAGGCGCTCGAAGTGCGCTCGCAGTGTATCTTGCCAGAGTCGCCAGGCGCGCAGGGCCAGAACGCCAGACCAGATGCGCTGCACCCCGTCGAGCAGGACGTAGGTGGAAGAGCAGGCCAGGATCAAGGCCCAGAAGGTCATGATGATGTAGGCCCCGAAGCTGCCGGAAGAGTCGATCTCGGTAATGAACATGTAATCCGAGACCGCGCAGATCAGATAGCTGACGCCGCCGAGCAGGTGACCAATCGAGAGGTTGCTGGCAATTTGGATCAGGGCGCTGCCGCTGGACTCGTGTTCCACCATGCGCCTCTGCTTCCATTCCTTGCTGATCTGCTGATTGACGACCTGGATGCCGATCTGCGCGCCGATGCCCAATACCAAGGCGACAACGGTGAACCCCAAATTGCGTGAGATGAGCAGCTTCGTCCCCAGAGCGAGGCCATAGCTGTTGAGGGTATCGGACTGCTGCCAGCCGAGAATGCCGGTAAAACTGGTTCCGGCCTGGAGGAAGTTGGTTGTCGCTCCCCACAAAACCTCGATGGCTCCGACGATGAACAGCCAGAGCGGTGGTTGCAGGACTGGGTCTTCTTCGGGCTGCTCATCCATCTCCAGGCCATCCGTGGTGATATCATCACCGCCCGGAGGAACGATCAGGGAGCTGGTTTGTCGATCTGCCAGCACGGCAGTTTGCTGGGAACGGGTTTGGGTTCGTTTCATGGATGCGTTTTCCTTTGCGTCAAGATGTACTAGACAACGATGCTCACAATAATCTGGAATACTGGAATGCTGGTTTACTGGTTTGCTGGCTCCTCCTTGAGCCATCCTACGAGGCCTGCTTCTGCCATGACCGGTGAGGAGAGCCGGTCGAAGCTTTCCGGCGTGTGCCATATCTGGAGCAACAGCGGGAGCGGCTGCACCGCATCACCTTGCGGATGCAGCTGAGGCGATAGCGCACCTCCGCTTCTTGCTCCTCAATGGCGTCGAGATCATCGAGTGAGCAGCGGAGGAACTGTTGCGCCAGGTCGCGGGCCGCTCGCCGTGCTTTAGCTTGAAGCTCGGCAACCTGGAAGTTTGCCATACGCAGAAGTCTCTCAGACGCGGCGAGCTTATAGCCCTGCGCCTCACTTGAAGAAGCACTACAAAAGCCGATGCCGCAAAAACGGTTAGGAATCTCTCCTCTTGAGAACATCACCTGCTGTGTCGCAGCAAGCCGTGCTTTTCGGGAGGGAGAATCACCGGCATCTTTTCGTGCGGCCACCATGAGGGGAATCGGCGGAATTGCTGGATTGCTGGTTTTCCAGCAATCGTGACACTACCGCAGAAACGTAATGCGCATTGGCTCCATGACGCGCGCCCGGTCCGTCGTCCAGGTGGAGCCTGCACCTTTGAGGCGATAGACGGGGACGGCTCGATGCTGAAAGCGGATCTCGCCCTGCTCTGCCTCGCCTCGTGCGCCGCCTTTCAGCTCGTGAATGTTGGCAACGGCCCGATCAATGTGAAAACTCTCGCTGCTGTACCGGCCTGGCCGGGGCAGGCCAACGTCCGCATACCGGACATGAATGCGAGAGATTCCAGGCTGCGACCGCTTCACGTTCACACTCCTTTCTTTGACTCTTCCTTCTGCACAACGCGCTACGAGACGGAAACCGAGTGCCTCGCCGGGGGTTCGCACCCAGGCACCCGCTTGCCCGCTGCGATCCAGCGGTGACGGATGAGGCAATAGAGAACAAAACTACTGTGGGGGCAACATTTCAGGATAGTTGACGCTCGGCTGCTCATAGGGCGAAGAGTGCGGCTCGTCCCCTGCCGGTCTGATCGGGATCGGCTGCACCTGTTGCTCGTTGACCTGCTTCCTGTAGCCCGAGAGCCGATCTGCGATGGTGAGCAGAGCCAGCAGCTTCAACGGGGTTGGAAGCACCTGCCACACTTTCGCGATGATGGTCAGGGCCACTAATGCCAGGATCACGAGTACTTGGAAGCACACCAGGAAGAAGGGAATGTAGGTTCCGGTCAACACTGGACACGCGCCGAAGAGACCGACGGCAACGATCAGCGCGATCCCCCAGCGCCAGACGCGGACGATAGGAGGGACAGAGTTCCTCACAAATGAAGCTCCTTTGCTGGATTACTGGATTACTGGAAAACCAGCTTACGCCCTACGAAGCGTTCATTCTGCGCTGCCGCGCCCGGATCTTCACGGCTGCGTAAACCACGATAAGCAGAGCCAGGACAAACAGGGTGATGCTCACGACCGGTGCGCCCACATAGGTGGTGAGTCCACCAGCGGCGATACCGAGCGCAAACGCGAGGGCGGTGAAGTACAGGAAACGATAGTACGTTGGTTGTTCTTGCGTTTGGGTGTTCAAAAAGCTCCTCCTTGTTGAGACACGTTGCTGGAATGCGGGAGAACTGGTTGACAGGAAGGGTCAGAGAATGGAGTGACCAGGCCGGAGCGATGATACCCGGCCTTGCCGCGCTTAAAGCTTCTCCAATTGGCCTTCTTCGTACCAGTTGTAGGTGTACTGATTGCCCCTGAAAACGTGGGATGTATCAAACTTGACGTTCGCCAGCAGTGGGCGGCCGGCAGCGAAATGGGACACCTGCCCCGTTGCGCGGCTGGGCCAGGTGCCAACGATCCGCACGTGGTCGCCGCGCTGGATGCCTTTTGCTTGCATCATCAGCTCAGGTGCAGTCGTCCTGACCTGTTTCTTTGGCATCGTGTTTTGCCTCCCTTGTTTCATCTCAGCAATAGCCATATTGCTGGCAAACCAGTTTGCTGGTTTGCCAGTTTTACAGTAAACTGGTTTTCTGGTTCGTGGATGTGACGAGGCGGCGTGCGACGAGGAAGTCATAGTTCCAAAAACAGAGCGTTCTATTGAACGCTTGTTTTCTTTGGCTTCGTGAGGGGAATGACGATCCTCACAGGATGAACTACCAAAGATGTTGCTACCTTCTTACCATCCTCTAGCCCGAAGGCATCAGGGGCTACTTTTCGGATAATGTTTTGCTGGAATACTGGTAAGCTGGAATTCCAGCTTACCAGTATGCTGGAATAGATCAGTCGTCTAAATCGAGAGCCGCCGCAGCCGCTGCACCATTCTTGCGCCGCTGCAAGGTTTGCACGCTCAGGGTTCGGGGTGTGGCGGTATCTCGCAGGGGAATAGGCGTTCGCTGTGTGCCGGTGTGCCCTTCACCGGTTGAAGCGGAAGGAAGAACAGAGAATGGCATGGGTGCGGTACCTATCGCCGCGGCTCCGTTCGCCATGCCCCAGAGGTGATCCCCGCGCCTGGCCTTCGACCAGGCCACAATGAGAAAGCGATTCGCTTCCGCCTTCGATGTCCCCAGCTCGCGGGCCAACGCTTCGAGGTCTTCAAGCGCCTCAGACGTGGAGGGCAACCCGGTTGTCCAATAGGTCCAGTCGTCTTTGCGCATCTTACAAGTCCCAGACCAGGGCTTTGACCTCTTCCAGGCCAAGCGAGAGATCGAGGTAGCCGCGGGCATTGGCGAGTTCGGGATCGACCGGGACGCTGGCTTTCTTAATGTGCTTGCGAACGCTCTCGACAAAGTAGTGCGCTCCACCGCCCACTAAAAAGACCTTGCGGAAGTTCGAGGCCAGGGTGCCGCCTTCCTGGTTCCAGGTTTTCGCAATGAAGGTGTTGATGGCGCGGCCCTGCTTCGCCACGGCTTCTTTGATGATGGCATGGAGCTGTTCCGGTGGAACATTGGCGTCGTCAGTCGTGACCTCTGGCAGCATTTGCTCGTATGCGTAGGCATAGAGGAGATCGGTTGCCAGCTCCTCAGTGAGGACGCGCCGGTAGCGCTGCTGAATGACCCGAATCACCTCGTCGATGACCTTGCCGACGCCGAGGTTGGGATCGCCTGCGCAGCGCTGTGGATCGGGAACGCGCGAATCTGTGGCGATCAGATCCACAGTGCGTTTGCCGATATCGACGATGGCTTCCTCGCCAATCCCCTCGCCGTAAGCGGTCAAGGCTCCCATGCCCTCCATCGTGACGGTGCCAACTTTGATCACCACTTCTTTTGGTTTGCCGTTGAAGGTGAAGCGATAGTACCCTTGCAACGCCTGCTTCACACGATTGCGGTTCTCCTTGACCTTGTAGAGCGTGACCGGCAGAGCGGTCACGACGCGCAGCTCAAACTGGTGTTCGGGGATGGTGGCAGCGGCGAGGGCGAGCAGGCGCAGGCGGCTGTGACTGCTCCAATAGCGATTCGGATCGCCGAGCGCATCATCGGCATTGAGGCCATGCCTGGTGAGGTCGCCGATGTAGTATTCGCGCGTCTGTCCCGCCTCTTCGATGCTGAGCGCATATTCGCCTTTGCGCAGGCATGAGGCGGCAGAGTCCTCGACATCTCTGCCGCGAATGTTCGCAAGATCGGCCAGGTTGCCGTCGCTGACCAGGCTGGGGGCAGAGATGGTCCAGACCTGATCCAGGTTCTCCTCTGGGGAAACGTACAGGGTGGAGATCCCAGATCCCGGATCATAGCCCACGTAGAAGACCGACATGGGCCTGCCGCGGCTTTCGGAACGCATTGAGTAGGAGGAGGTCATTACCACGGGTGTTGTCCTTTCTGTCTGCGTGAGACACAAAACACTGAAACATGAACAGTAGTACCTGGTAAATAAGGTGACAAGCAAGCAGGTTTTGAGGTGAAGCGTGAGCAATCAGCGCCAAGAGTGAGCAACACAACCACTCGCCATTTGAGAAGCCACTCCATATCTAGGGTATCAGGAGGAAATGTTGTCAATAAAAGGGGGTTACCCAACGCTCATTCCAGCAGCCGAAGCCGCGACTCGATAGCGCGTCAAGTAGTGCCAAGCTTCATGTAAAACTCTCAAGTCCGTACTTGAGGCTTTTTGCGAGACACTCCTCATTCTCTCACAGAACTCCAGGTCTATTGAGCAGACTCAGATCCATCCCTGTCCATACGCACGCGCCTTTCTCTCTTTCTACCCTCTCTTCTTGCATCAGTGTTGTACAGTAGAGACGTGATCGGGGAAAAAGCCCGGAAAGCCGGGGATCGGAGAGGCATGCATATTTTTTGATAATATGAAAGGGGTACAGCCGTGATCCTCCCGAAAGACCGCGACCCTCGCTTCATCACCATTCGCCGCGGGGGGACGCTCACAGACTCCAACCATCAGCTGCTCGCCCTGTGGGCCGCAACGTGTGCGGAACATGTCCTGCACCTGTTCGAGTCGGCGCAACCAGAAGACCCGCGGCCTCGCCAGGCGATCGAAGCAGCTCGCGCGTGGACACGTGGGGAACTCAAAATGATGGAAACACGCGCATTAGGCGGTCATGCAATGGGTGCAGCGAGGGATTTACATGGATCGGCGCGTTTTGCCGCATATGCTGCCGGCCAAGCGGCGGTGGTGGCGCACGTCGCCGCGCACGAGCTCGGAGCGGCGGCCTACGCGATCAAGGCGGCGCGTGCAGCCGCGCCTTCAGGCGAGGGTGAGAACTCCGGGCGGCTCGAGTGCCGATGGCAGCGTGAACAGCTCCCCGGCGCGATCCGCGAACTGGTCCTGGATGATCAGCGGTTGCGAAACGACATCTGCTGGTCGGTGTTCGACTGCTGAGCCTTTCTCTGATCTGGCGTGGAAAGACCTCGTGTGATTGGCGGCCTGCTTGTTATCACGGGCCTGGTTTATCTCATTGCCGTGGTACTGGCTTAGAGCCAGAAAGCGGACAATTTACAAAACGCTCATCGAAGAAATGAGGTGAAGAGAAGTTTCTCCAGCAAACATGGATACTGGTGCTCAGGCTTCACGCTGATTGCTCACTCTTGACCCAAAAACCTGCTCGCTCTTCACCTTATTTACCAGTACCGTGAAAGTGCGTTCTCGGTCTGTCCAGGTACGCACTTAGTCAGTACCAGAGGCCCGTAAGGGGGCAAAAAGGTGAAAAATGGGCGTTGGTGCTGACCAGGTGTGTTCTCGGTCTGTCCGGGTACGCACTTAGTCAGTACTGTGAGGCTTGCACCTTCCTTTGTGGACATAAGGGGAATCCGGTGAGCAAGAAAACGATACCAAAAAGGAAGAAAACCAGCAAACTGGATTGCTGGATTGCTGGATTACTGGAGGGCGGTGAGACGTGAGGCTCTGCTTTGCTGTGGCTGTTGAGGGGAATCCTGTCTTTCGCGCTTGCTGCATTTGACAGCAGCGCATCTAGCCCCTACAATGGCTTCACCCACCGTACACGCAGAAACTCACAGGGAGGTGCGAGCCTTTGGACGATGAAGAACAGCAACAGGGGAGAAGCGCCGGGCAAGACGACGAGCAGGGCGATGGACAGCGGGCCGAACGCAAGGCCGCAGAGCGAGCCCTCCACGCGGCGCGCGTGGAGACGGCGCAGCTCATCGCCGAACAGCTCGGCGAATCCGCCGAGGAGGCAAAGGCCCAGATTTACCGGGCCGTCAAGAAGTTGGGCATCGAGCAGGCGCTCGATTTGTTGCGGCAGACGCACGAGGTCGAGGCGCAGGGCGGCAGAATGGTGAGTGATGGCTCACGGCGGCGCACGCCCGGCGGCGTGTTTTTTCTGCTCATCAAAGAGCGCGTGCCGGTTGAGACCACCAAACATATTTTCAAGAAGCGATCCTTGTACCAGCAGGCCGCGCAGAAGAAGAAGGTGGCACTCGCGGAGTCCCAGGAAGCTCAGGCACCAGCATCTCCGCCTATCACCTGGGCGGATCGGCTGGCCGTCCTCAAGGAACTACGTGCAGAGAAAGGGCAGGTAACCACAGTGAAGATCACCGTCATCGGGCGACCAGGCCGGATCGTCGAGCACGGAGCGTGTATTGTCATGAGTATGGAGTCCTCAAAGATCCCATCTCTTCCAAAGGGCCTGCCCACGCCGACGCCACCATCGACCACCTATACGATCTACATCGCGGTCAAGCAGTGGCGCAAAGTTGCGGACGCGCTCAAGGATCAGGATGATGCGCTCATTGTGGAGGGCTATCCGCACCTCGATACGGAGGCCAAAACGATTGCCGTGTTCGCCACCAATACGACCACCAGAAATCTCCAGGCAGCACAGCGGCAAAGCAGGCAACCACAGTAGACGACGCTTTGAGAAGCGAGAAGGCGGTGAAACGATTGAGGAGTGGGTGACCACTCTCCCACCTCACCACTCCCCCAGACGTAACCGCGCTCGAATCCGGGATGTTGAGCGTGGCATACCCCCCGCACCTGCCGTACCTGCCCAAAAAAAAGAGCGGGGGAGTGGTCGGTGGGGGAGTGGTCGGAGCAATCGCTGGACTTCTTCACCGATGGGGGCTTAGGTGGTTTTTACTCAGAGGGTCTCGGAAACAGTGTCACTTCCAGCCACCAGGTCGAGAGATGAGACAGATGTTCAGGGTCACACTCTGCGTGAGAAAGTGACAGCGCTGCACCGTCATATATGCTCGCCTGGCCAGCATGTGTGACGGTGGACCTGGGGTCACAGGTATTGTGGGAGTGATCCGCGCATGTGATACGATGCGTGTGTCACATTGAAGCTCGCGAGCTGTCGGTGTGACATCGGATGGAGCATCGCTAGAGCAGAAAGAAATGAGCACCAAGCGGGTGTTGGGGAGTATGAGAGATGGCTGCTACTGATTATGAGCAGGTGATTGCGCTGGGCCAGCGTTTGGGGGTGGATGAAGTGCTTGGAAAATTCGATGCGCAACAGCGCCTCACCGAGCTGAGGCTGTCGCGCCTGGGTCTGGTGGAGATCCCCCCAGAGGTCGCGTCTTTTAGCCGCCTGGAAAGGCTCTATTTGAACGCGAACGCGATCACCACCCTCCCGCCGGAGATCGGGCAGCTGGTCAACCTGCAGCTCCTGGGCCTGCGAGAGAATCAGCTTTCGGCCCTGCCACCTGAGTTTGCCCGGCTCGCCAGTTTGCGGCTCCTCGATCTGGGACACAATCAATTGACGACGCTGCCGGTAGACATCTTGGCCCAGCTGCCTCATCTGGAACTGCTCGACATCAGCGGCAACCCGATCACCAGTCTGCCCCCGGATGTCGGCAGTCGTCTGACCTGCACGATTAAGCGGTAAGCGACCGGAGCATGTGAACACTCCTCGGTCAGCGGCTTCGATCAGGACGACGGTGGGAGCTTCTTCGGCTGCCTGCGGCTTCCTGGTCGGCCACGCGGCTCGGCCTGGGCCTCGTGCTCGTAGCGGGCGAGGGCCGCGGCAGTCGCATACCAGCGCCGGTTCCACTTGCGTGCCTCCAGCTTTCCCGATCTCGCCAGCAAGCCCAGGTAGTTATTATCATACCCAGAGTGGAGAGCGAGTTCCGTCAGCGGCTGATACTGTTCATCGGGAACGGCGGCGCAGGCCTCCAGGTAAAAGTCCAGGCCAGCTTCCACTGCCTGGCCGATCAGATTGACAAGTGGTCTGTATTCGTCGGCATCAGCAGCGTGCAGGGCCTCCAGGTAGCGCAGCTTCCACTCCCTGAGCAAAAAGGCTGGCGCGTAGCCATCTCGCAGCAGTTGGAGGCTCAGCAGCAGCCGCGCGCATCTGCCGTTCCCATCGAGATAGGGATGGACGGCCACAAACCCATGATGCGCGATGGCGGCACGCACCACCGGATGGTACTGAAGCCCCTCGCCGGTGAGCCAGTTCACCCACTGTGCCATATAGTCGGGTACCTGGCGGGCAGGTGGTGGAAGATGGTTACTCCCCCGAATATAGACCTGTTGCTCGCGCCAGTGGCCAGCCGTTTCATCCAGATCGTGCAGCACCAGTGCGTGGAACCGATGCACGGTCTCGATGGTAATGGACGCGCCTGTTTCGACAAAGTGGCGCAGCTCGTCAAAAGCCCTGGCGTGGTTGGTGGCTTCCAGGTGTTCACGCAAGCTGTGGCCGCCAATGGTGATCCCCTCTTCAATGACCACCTGGGTTTCGCGCAGCGTGAGTGTGTTGCCCTCGATGGCATTGCTGTGATAGGTCAGGCGGATGCGCAGATCCTCATGTAAGCGGCGGGCGATGGCCGGGGTAAGTGGGCGGTGCAGATCGAGGCGCGCCTTCTTCTCCCCCAGCCGGGCAAAGAGGCGTGGCTCCAACCGAATCGCTTCCGGCTGCTCGTCCCGAGATCCTCGTGGCATCATTCAGACTCCTTGATCATCGCAATGGCCATCTATAATTTATTGATTGACCCGCAAAACGGCCTAATCAATAAATTATATCCCGTGGGGCGAGCCATGACCAGGGAACGTGAGTGGGAGAAGCGCGTGGCAGCTGCCCCTTTAGTAGCATGTAAGAGCATGTAACGTCATGCAGGGCCAGAGAGCGAGGTGACAGGAGCATGGAGAGACAAGGCTGCTCATGCCAACAAGGGGCAAGCGTGGCATGTGGGAGGCCGATAGAGGAAGTGACTATAGTATCTCCTTTTCTGTGTAGGATTGAGTCTGTTCACATACACACGATTCATAACTAACAGATAGCTGCTTGTGAGCGATGTTCCAGATAATGTTTGATTCTTAGAGAAAGTGATGGATGCAGATGTAATTGTTCAATTTCTTCAGGGGAAAAGAAACCCACTTCAAACGATTCCGAACTGATCTGAATCTCTCCACCAAGTAGCGTGCAGGCGAAACACAGAGAAAATTGTTGTCGGACTTCCCCATCAGAAAACGCGATCAGATGATGCGGATTCGTGTAGACACCGACAAGGTAATCAACCCGGATATCTAAACCTGTTTCTTCTTTTACTTCTCGTACTATTGTCTCACCAATACGTTCCCCGATTTCCATCACACCTGATGGCAAACCCCAGCGGGCGTTGTCACTCCGCCGCTCTAGAAGAATCTTTCCTTCCGCATTTGTGACAATTGCAGAGGCTGCAGGCACAATACTATTCGCCTTTGGTGCGTTCGGGTCATTGAAATAATCAATGCGAGCCATATTTAGAGACCCCTTTTCCTGATCATCGTATCTATCTCATTCTTTACATTATCTGTTCTTTCAAAGCTGCCACACGTGGCTCATGAGGAAATGCCAGAACTAAGCCATCGTATGCTCGCCTCACTTCAGCCAGGCGAAGCTCACTTTGGAGCTTTTTTGCCCACTCAACCGCATGCTGCCAGAGCATGATGCATTGTTCCATGTCACGTTCTTTTGCCCGCAGTTCCGCAAAGACGAGATTATTGAGCAGGCCCGTTCGCACTCTTTCAGGAAGCGAGCTGCCAGGGTTGAGTGGAGCAACACTTGCAAAGGTGGTTTGAGACTCCTTATATTCGCCGAGGTGATAGTGTGTGATGCCTTTCCACAAGGCCCATTCATAGAGACTCGTATCGACGTAGGCACGTGATTGCCCATGAGTAGCCTGTACCAGATTCTCATATGCAAGGTGGAGGCTTGCATTCGCCTCATCTTTTAGACCTATCTGTGCCTCATATGATGCCTGTTCTTTGTAGAGACTGAACAGGGCAGCAGGAGGAACTTGATTCTTATAGCGGTTGGCCTCCCGACATGCGACCAATGCTCGCTCAGGCTGACCTCTATAGTAAGAGATAAGTGCAAAACGGACATGAGCGCGAACAATCCATTCAGGATCCTCGATGAGCTTACTATAGTACAGGAATTGTTTGGCGTCTTCTTCCGCTACTGCGAGGCTTTCTAGGTGATAACCCAAAAGAGACCTCAGACCATAGCATGCTGCCGCTTGATTGGCTGCTATCTTCTGGTGGGGAGAGGGTTGCGTCGCCAATTGAGTGAGAGTTGGTAGATAAGAAGAGAGCAGCCACTTGGTATGTATTAAATCGTCTCTGCTTCCATTGCTCATCTGCCAGCAAGTCGCAATATTTCTGTCTGTAAAAGGTAAAATTTCTTCGGGAACTAACACTGAGGGGTTCGATAGGGCAAGGATTGCGCTTGTACCAAACAAGATGAATTGTCGGCGTGAAATTTCACCTGCATTGCTCTTTTTCATAACATTCCTCAACTCATCTAATTTGGATACCAGTACGCCGCTTGACCACTGATACTCACTTGCCGCCATCTCCAATATCTGCAGTGCTAAGTTAAGATAGTACTGCTCTCCCAATCCCTGCTCCTCAGCAGGTTCCAGTTGTTGCTTTTGTACACCGTTTGATGGAACCGTTTGCGATGCGGCTCCCAAAAAGGTGATAACTGCTCTTGAAGTCCCTTTGAATGATGAGATGCTAGTAAATCCCAGCTCCTCTGCGGAGAGACCAAACGCACTGCACGCCAGTCCAAGAGTCCCTGGCTGCGGATAGTTTTGACCATTTTCCCAACGGATATACGTTTTTCGATCAATGCCTATTTCTGCAGCGGCTCTGTCTTGTGACCAGTGCTTCTCTTGTCGTGCAAGGCGTAGCTTGTGATTCGGCTCTAACATCTCGTTACCTCATGATAAAATTGTACCCTCTTTCCTTGTGAGGTCAAGTGCTTTGAGCGTTTCAAGTGAGTTTTGGTACAGGTTTGGTACATTCAACTGGGACGGATATGGGACTGTAAACCTGCAAAAGATTGAGTACACTTCTGCTAAGAAAATATTACTTCTGGTGAGAAGTATAGCACAACTTCTCAGAGCGGCTTAGAACAAGTTTCAGACACCTTTACAAGTGAATAGAGGGTAACACTCCTATCTTTCCATCGTTTTCCACGGTTAACGATGGATAGTTGGGAAAAGCGTGTCATGCAAAGCTTGACATATTCAAGCCTTCCTTGTAAGATATAGATGTCACCCTTGACATGACACGAATTACATGGTACGCTTTCATTGCATGAAACGGATGTCATGTATCACCTTTCATGGTTGGGTGGCAATTTTGCACGAAAGGAAGTTTATGAACACATGCCAGGAGCCACCACACAACTACGGCAGATACGTGACAGCCTCGGAGTGACACAGGAGACAGTTGCCAGAAGGACACGCAGCATCGGGCTTCGCACCTATATACGAGCCGAAGGCGGTGATCGCGTTACCTATGATACTGCGAATCAGATCCTTGAAGCAATTAACAGTTTTCTTGCAGAGGCCAATAGGCCATCGGTCACACTTGACGATCTAGGTTTAACACTGTACTGAAAAAGCCAGGCGAGGGGAGCATCACCTGGCTGAAACAGATACGGGAGAGCTTAGGAGTCTCGCAAGAAGGGTTAGCACGGCGAACACGCAGTATTACTACACGAACTGTCCGCAATGCCGAGGATGGGAACCGAGTTACATATGACACGGCAACGCAGATAGTTGAAGCTCTAAATGGACTTCTCACTGAAGCTGGTAAATCACAGATTACACTCGATGATTTAGGGTTGACCTTGTACTAACAAAAGGTGGCGTTGAATTAATGTGTGGTCAATCGTAGTGCGTCTGTTCTGACAACACAATAGGCCGCCTCTGGAAAACGAAGCGGCCCAACTCTGTCCCCGGTTACTCTGCTCGCGCGTCAACTTGCCAGAGTAACCGCCACAGCAGGTGCTGCATGTTCTCATTGTAACATGCCTGCGCCTGCCCTACAAGCAAACTACGTTTTGAGCCAGTTTGCTGCAAGGAAAGGATTCAGCATGAGTCAATGGGAAGCGCAAAACCAGGGCCTCCAGCAGTATCGCCGCGAGGTGGAAGCTCTACCAAAGATCAGTGAGGAAGAGGCCCTGGTCCTGATCCAGCAGGTGATCCGCGCACGCACGGAAGACTATCGTTCGCCCGAGGACCGTGAGGCACGCAACCGGCTGATTGAAGAATCGCTCCACCTGGTCCTCGCCATTGCTCCACGCTATGCCTCCCACCGCGTGGATCTCCTCGACCTGGTGCAGGAAGGTAATCTTGGCCTGCTCAACGCCATTGATTCCTGCTCCGGTATCACCCAAAGCTATACCGCCTATATGAGCAACGTCATCCGCCGCGCGATCTGCGCAGCGATCGATGGCGCGCTGCCGATCCGCATTCCTCGCAGTACCCTCCAGAAGGCCCGCAAGGAGCAGGCCGCGGACGAACTGTATGAGATGCAGCCGCTGAGCCTGGACATGCCGCTGCGCAATCAGTCAGGATGCTGTTTCGGCGACCTCCTCGAAGCTCCCGTCCAGAGGGCCTCCCTTTCACCCGAAGAGGCCGAAGAGTTGCGGTGCCAGGTCGAGCAGCTCCTTGACATCTTGCCAGAGCAGGAGCGGCGCGCGCTCCAGTTGCACTTTGGCCTGGATGAAGACGATCAGCACGAGCACTCCTTTGAGGAGATCGCAATGATCCTGGGCATCCATGAGCGCACCGCTCGGGTGGTGGTCGCTCGCGGCATCGGGATGCTCAAAGGACAGCGCGAGACGCCACAGCAGCGCGAGGCCCGCCAGGCACAGGAACGAGAAGCTCGCCTTGCGCGTGCCTACGCCGAATTGCAGCGCCAGCAGGCCGTCATTACTGAAGAGAGCCTCGCGCAGGCGGCGCACGTGCATAATAAGGCGGCAGCCGCCTTTCTCCGCACGCATGGATGCCACCCCGCGCCTCAACGAAAGCAGCAGACCAGGCGCGCGTGTCTCGACGCCGCCTATGCCCGCCTTATGCAGCAGGAAGAGGTCATCTCTGCCGAGCTGCTCGCCGAGACGGCCAACGTCCACAAGAAGGCTGCAAGCGCGTATCTCCGCGAGCAAACCATCACCGGCATGACCCCGAAAACATATCTCAAACTGCTGCGAGCGTATGAGCAGCTTCAGGCACATCCGTCGGCGCGCACGAGTGTTCAGCAGCTCGCGCGAGCTGCTGGAACGAAGTGGGAAGCCGCATTCCGGTTCCTTGCTGTTCAGTATCTACAGAGCCAGGAGGAGAAGGTGGCCGTATGAAAACTGCTGCACTGATGGACATGCCATCTTCCCAGATCACACGTGGCGGGCGCGGGCGTCAGGCGAAGCCGCTTGATCCTGCGATTGTCAGCACCCTGCGCATGTCCTACGACGGCAGCCTTGCCACGACGCGCAGGCTGGCCGAGCAGTATCATGTCTCCGAAAGCACGATTCGCGCCTGGGCCAGGAAAGCGGAGTTGACGCAGCGCTCTCGCCCGCGCAGCCAGCCTGCGCCACATACCCGGCACGCCTGGCGCATTGTGCTGGTTCCTATACATGATGCCCAGATTTTTGAGGAGGAAGCGCCGTCCGGGTCAGAGGCCGTCATTGACGTGAGTGACGCGACGGAAGCCTATCTCCAGGAAATGAGCCGCTACCCGCGACTTACGGCGAAAGAGGAGCGCGAGCTGGCGCAGCGTTGTGCGCTCGGTGATACAACCGCCAAAGAGCGCATGATTCTTGCCAACCTGCGCCTGGTTGTGCGCATCGCCAGCCGCTTCGCCGAGCGCGTGCCGGGCAAGATCGACGTCCTCGACCTGATCCAGGAAGGCAATCTCGGCCTCATGCACGCGGTCGAAACCTTTGACCTCTCCCGCGGCTGCCGCTTCTCGACACACGCGACCTGGTGGGTCCGGCAGGCCATCAGCCGGGCAGTCATGGACCTGGCGCGTATCATCCGGCTGCCCGTGCCGACCCAGGAGCAGTTGCTTCAACTCCGTCGCCTATATATGCAGGCGAGTGCGCCTCTCTCGACAGCCGAGGCGGCGGCGCAGCTTTCGCTCTCGCAGGAGCGCGTCGAGGAACTACGCGCCGCCGCCCAGGATGCGGGGAGCTTAGATGTGCCGGTTGAAGAGTCGCACCACAGCGGCGATCCGTTCTGCCTCGGCGACACCATCCCGTCGCCACTTCCACCGCTAGAAGCTTCCGCACTCGCTGACGACCTGCGCCAGCACATCATGCGCCTCTTGTGTATCCTGCGGCCACGCGAGCGGCGCATTCTCGAACTGCGCTATGGGCTGCTCGATGGAATAGAGCGCACGCTGGAGGAAGTGAGCTGCGAGTTCCACGTCACACGCGAGCGTATCCGCCAGGTCGAAAAGCGTGCCTTGTCCAAGCTCCTGCGAATTAGCATCGACCTGCAGCTCCATGATTACCTGGAGGTGTGAACAAACCGTAGCCGGGGGCTTAGGTGATTTTTACGTGTGGGGTTCCTGGAGCAGCGCGAGAAGAGAAGAGCTTCTATCCGTTCAAGCGGGGGCCGGGTGCGATCCCCGGCGAAGCAGTTGGCGCAGGTGATCCGCCTGCACCGAAACCGAACGACGGTGGTAGCGCAGCCTCTGCCAAGAACTTGCGAGCACTGAGCAGAGGTGCGCCGTTCAGCGGAGGAATTCCGCCATTCCTAGTATACATTACGGATGGCGATCCTCCGCAGCGGAGGAATAGACCAAATGGCTCATCTGTTCTTGAGAGGGCGTCGTCGCAGATGCTATTTCTGCCATGACGCCCCGGCCAGGTCCGCATACTATGGTGAGATCTGTCTCTGGCACCAGTTCCGTATTTCGTTTCGTTTGCTGTTGTTACTCGTGCGCGCCGGTCGGCTGCGGAGCCTGTGGCGGATTGTGAGGTGGTGGTGATGTCACAACTTGCAATACCGACAGCACCGGTTTTCTCCCCCTATGCGCCGCAGTATAGCGATGATCTCAGCAGAACCATCGGCGCGCTGCAACACCTCCAGGTCTTGCTGGCCGGCCGGCCCGATGCGACCCTGGCCGATGTGTCCCAGTTCGTTTCTGCGATGCAGCAGGAGTTCGGCTCCTCCGAGTCGCTCGAACACGTCATCCAGTCGCTCGTTGGCCGCCACCTTGCCAAACAGGTTGCACGCCGAGCGGGACCGGCATCACCGCCCCTTACGCAGGAGGTCACGGTATGAACCAGGACCTCCTCCTTCGCGAGATCGACCCCATGCTCGAGGCGCAGGCCCGCGCGATCGCCTGGATGTGTGCGCGCTTTCACGGCAGCGGTGAGAGCCTTGATTGGCAGGACCTGGCCCAGGACCTCGCCCAGAGTGCGCGCATTTATGTGTGGCAATACGTGGAGCGGCGAGGGAATCCAGGGCCGAGCCTGCTTCTGGTGCTGGGCCGACTGCGGATGTACGCGGAGCGCTGCCGGGGGCGGAGCGTCCTGCGAGTACACCCTGGCAAGCGCAAGCGCAGCTATGAGCGGGCTACGCTTGACCAGGCAGACACCTGTATATCTGCCGAACTTGAGCCGTACCCGGCGCTCACTGACGAGCAAGAGCGCGATCTCCTGTTGTCCATGCTGCATCTGGCACAGACAGAAGAGGATCACCAGGTCGAGCATGTGGCCCTGCTGGCACTGCGCCGCCTGGCGCGTGCGCTGGAAGACAGCGATCTCGTCTCCGACTGCAATGCACAACTGCGCGCCTGGTGGCGGCGACACCGGCAGCAGCTCGAGGAGGTGCTGCTATGACGACCATCGCGCCTCCTCGCCCGCGCGTTGAAGCTGTTTCCTGGGATTTTGAGCAGGTCTACGAGGAGTACCGGGAGCGCATCTATCGCTATATCCGCCATCTAGTCACTGAGCAGGAACTTGCGGAGGACCTGGTGCAGGAAACGTTCACCCGCGCGTACAAGGCGCTCCCGCGGATGCCGGGCGATCTGCTGGTAAATTAACTGAAGGGTGGACCGATTTTGCACTCAAGGGTGGAAATATGATCTGAAAGATGGAACTTGAGGCTTCATTGCCTGGGAAAAGCGCTTCACATCTGGTGTGACTGCGATTGCAAGTGCTAAATAACT
>WNGM01000413.1_pt1 | contig 41905 bp, 47 predicted proteins | sample 5400571 | NCBI WGS metagenome assembly WNGM01 (sample SAMN13153378, study PRJNA577476) | soil metagenome | isolation source: 100 cm soil or saprolite under Garry oak tree replicate 2 | place: USA:California | collected 2016-06-15 | reverse complement strand
GGTCATCCCTTACACACACAGGAGAAAGAGCCAGTCTTGCTTGCTATGAATGCGTTCCTCAACACTTTGTAGATGCCTCCTGCTCCTTCTTGCTCGTCCCACAGGCATCATCGGGCCTGCGGAAGAGCCACAATATGCTACAAATCTCAAGGTGGCTGAATATGACAGGAGATGACAAGAAGACAGCGGTAGATTGTATCACACTACTATTTGTCCTGAACGAGAGAAAATGTCATGGAGAAACTGATGAAATTCGGACTAGATGTTCCAACGACAGGGGCCTATGCTGATGCGCGAGTCCAAGCCCAGTTAGCTCTTGAAGCAGAAGCCGCCGGATGGGATGGCTTCTTTATCTGGGATACGTTGTTAGGCTCTGAAGCGATTATCGACCCCTGGATCGCCCTGACGGCTATTGCACTGCATACATCGCACATCAAGATTGGTCTGCTCGCCCTTCCCCTCCCCCGCCATCGCCCCTGGCTCGTGGCGGGGCAACTCGCCAATCTCGATCAGCTTTCCGCTGGCCGGGTGATCTGCACGGTAGGATTGGGGTACGCTGAGAGCATTTTTACCTCCCTTGGCGAGGAAGGTTCAGCACAGGTTCGAGCGAAGAAGCTCGATGAGGGGCTCCAGATCCTCACTGGTCTGTGGGAAAATGAGCCGTTTTCCTTTGAGGGAGAGTATTACACCGTGAAGGATGTCACTCTCCACTCCAAGCCGGTCCAATCTCCGCGTATCCCTCTCTGGGTGGTCGGAGGATGGACTCGTCGCGCGCCATTGCGTCGCGCTGCCGGCTTCGATGGGGTCTGTCTTGATGGGATGAATATTGAGACAGGAGAAGTCGTGCATACCGTGGAGGAGTTTCGGGAGTGTGTCGCCTACGTGCGGGCCCATCGAACGTCCGATGCTCCCTTTGAGATTGTTATGAGCGGAGAGACGCCTCTGGATCGGGAGCAGGGACGTGAGATGGTGCGCCCTTTTCAAGAGGCAGGAGCCACCTGGTGGATCGAAGGGGGCTACGCTCGCTCCTTCGATGCGTTTCGGGAGCGGATTCGCAGTGGACCCCCTCGATCATGAGGGGTGCCTCTTCGATCGCTCGCTCGCCTGCCGATGCCCACATGATCCTCCCTGGAGAAGCAAAGCAGCAGTGAGAAGGCATCAGAAGGGAGAGAGACAACCTTCCGTTTCGGAGAGGCGCATAGCTTCCTGTGCGTCTCTCCTACACTTTATCGTTCTATGGTTAAGAAAATACGTACCCCTCCTCATGAGCAAGTATGTTGAGGAGAACTAACGCAAGCCTTTCCTTTTCTCCCTCCAATTTACACGATTTCAGCTGGGGGACTGACAAATTTAAGGCAGCTTAAAAGAGAATAAGAGTGCTCGGAAAAGGAATAAGAGTGCTCGATCGGTTGTATAGATTCATGGAGGTGCCACCATGAATGAAGCCCACCACATCTATGACGACCTTTTGAGTGCACTGCAGCCCATTCTCCCTCGAACGGTCTACCATGACGTTCGCCGTGTCAGGATGCTGGCCTGGGCGATCACCGGCCTGTGCCTGACCCACACGGTACAGTTGAGTGCGTGGGCCCAAGTGCTTGAGAGCCGCGCACAGGACGCGGCCAGCCGTGTGCGTCGTTTTGCTCGCTGGGTCCATCATCCTGCGATCTCTCCGCCGCAGTGGTATAGACCCGTGTTGCAAGCTGCTCTCGTTGACTGGCCTCTTGACAGCCGCCTGTATGTTGCCTTGGATACGACTGCCCTCACTCCCTTTGTGCTCATCCGTGCCTCCCTGGTGTATCGTGGTCGGGCTATTCCTCTGGCTTGGCGAGCCTTGCGCCATAGAAGCACCCAGGTCAGTTTTGAAGCCTACCAGCCAGTGCTCAATCAGGTGCGTGCCATCGTGCCCCCTGGTCTGCCGATTACCCTACTGGCCGATCGCGGCTTTGTGCATAAGCAACTGGTGACCTACTGCCAGCGCTCAGGGTGGCATTTTCGCGTGCGGTTGCCTGGCGACACCTTGGTTCACCGGGAGGCTCTGTCGGTCTCTGCTGTCAAAGATCTCTGTCCCCCTGCTGGACAGGAGCGATTCTTCCAGCACGTAGCATTCTTAGGAGCTGCTGTTGGGCCAGTCCACCTGGCTCTGGCCTGTCTGCTGGACTCTCCAGATGATCCCTGGTTCGTCGTGAGTGACGAACCCACCCAGACACAGACGTTCAACGAGTACCGTTTGCGCTTCGACATTGAGGAAAGTTTTCTGGATGACAAATCTGGCGGATACCAGATCCACACCAGTGAGCTCGCAACCCCCGAAGCTCTGGAACGCCTGCTCCTGATCCTGGCCATGACCACCCTTCACTTGACAAGCATTGGGGTGGGGGTCGTTCATGCAGAGAAGCGTCGCTGGGTGGATCCCCATTGGGATCGCCGTTTGAGCTATTTGAAAATTGGGTGGCGACAGCAGCAGTATCAACGCGGCTGGCCAGCCTTTGCACCTTTTTGGCTGGATCCGGACCCCGACCCATTCCCAGTTCTCGTCTCAGCGCCCTGCCGTCGTCGGAGAGAAGAACGGTGCTGACCTCCCAACAGCTGTGTAAGCTAAGCAGTTTTTAAGGCACCTTAAATTTGTCAGTCCACCAGGTAATATTGACCAAAAGATACTACGTGCCATATAACTGCGGTTGAGCTTGCTATAATTCTTCTTCTGTACGGCTAAAACATGTTTTACCCGCTTACTATGTGGTCAATTTGACGCGAATGTCTCACTTCACTCCGACTACCCATTTCAAAACAGTGAAGACCTTTGAGAGGTGTACCAGAGCCTCTAGAGCCACTTCATTCATAAACTCAACCGCAGTTATATGGCACGTAGTATCTTTTGGTCAATATTACACTTATAGGCCAGTCGATGCTGTGCCACTGCACTTCCTCGTGGGAGGGCGCACCTACGTCTTGCGACGAAGTCATTTGCATTCCTTCCTTTCGGTTCTACAGGCTCTCTCGTAAAGAAAGACCATGTGGAAGTCTGCTTGCTTTCGCAACAGGACGATGTCGCCGTTGTCGGCTCAGTCCCTATCCGCCCCATTACAGAGCGGCCTTCGCTTGCTCCACACTCCTGTACCCGCATTCCTATGGGCTTCCCTTGCGGGTCGCTTTCCCGCTGCCGGGAGGAATACGGGCTTACCACGTTCCGCCGATGTAACACTGATGGGTTAGACCCTGCCTATCCGCCTCTCTCCCCGACACTTTTTAGAAGCGCAGGGAAAAGCGCCATTGCTCATGGTGCCGACGCAAGGGTAAGCACTGGCGTAAGGCTCCATCGTAGCCACCACGCTCAATATCGCGTAAGTAGAGACGGCCCAGGCGCAAGAGCCCCTTATCGCGACGATCATGCCGATCATAGCGAGAGCGCCGCCCACTATGCACGCAGGAAGCCGCCAGATGCATCAACCACCAAAACGCCAGAAACAAGACTAATAACATGCGATCCAAGCGATCCAATTGGCGCACATGGCTCGACTCCCACTGCCACCCGCGACGCTTCATATCTTGAAAGGTCGACTCCACGCGCATGCGCCACCGATACTGCTGGACGCGTTTGCGCCCGGCAGGCCGGTCGGAAATCAGAAACCAGGCCTCTTCATAGCCTTCTTCCCACACTGCACTCAGTTGCGTCTCGTATGCATGTTCCTTCCAAAGCCGCACCGTGCCAAACCAGGATTGACCGGGCTGGCTGACGACCTGCGAGCAGGTCTGCCAGTCCTGGAAGTGGCCATAGCGCTTGCGCTCAATGTACTCCTCTTGTTTGATACGTAGCACGTAGTGCCAGCCATGAGCTTGACACAACTCGATGAGTTTGAGACAACTCAAGCCACGATCGGCAATGAGCGTGCAGTCGGCTTCCCCTAAGAGATGAGCCACCCGCTCAAACAAGTGCGCCCCGATTTCCCACTGGCCTTGCTCCCATTCTTGCTGACCCGGCATCACTTTCCAGGCTAAAGGCTGACGGGCTGACAAATTTAATGTGCGTGAGAAAACGCTGAGAAGACTCGACAAAAGGAATAAACGTGTGCGACCGATTGTATGGATTCATATGAACGAAGCTCACCAAATGCATCAAGATCTCTTGCATACCTTGCTCCCCATCATTCCGCGAACGACGTATCAGGATATCCGCCGACTGAACACATTGGTCTGGGCGGTCGTAGGTCTCTGCCTGACGCGCACCGTGCGCCTCTCAGCCTGGGCTGAGGTGACCCAGAGCCAGGCACAGTACGCTGCCAGTCGCGAGCGCCGCTTCTCCCGCTGGCTGCATCATCCTGGGATTGTTTCCCCAGATTGGTATCGGCCTGTGATCCGGGCTGCCCTGATCGACTGGCCCGCTGATCAGCGTCTGTCTGTCGCCCTGGATACCACTGCTCTCACCCCCTTTGTACTGATCCGTGCCTCCCTCATCTATCGTGGTCGGGCGATTCCTCTAGCATGGCGAGCCCTGCGCCACAAGAGCACCCAGGTCGGTTTTGAAGCCTATCAGCCGGTCCTCGACCAGGTGTGTACCATCGCGCCACCTGATCTAGTGATTACCCTGCTTGCCGACCGTGGCTTTGTGCATGAGCAACTGTTTCACTATCTGCAGAAGCAGGGGTGGTATTTTCGCTTGCGGTTGCCGAGCGACACCTTGGTTCACCTGGAGGACTCGTCAATCTCTGCGGCCAAAGATCTCTGCCCACCTGCTGGAGAGCTGCGATTCTACCAGAAGGTGTCGATTTTAGGTGCCGCTGTTGGGCCAGTCTCTCTGGCTCTGGCTGGCTTGCTTGAGCAGCCAGATGATCCCTGGTTCGTGGTGAGTAATGAACCCAGTGATGCTAAGACCCTCAACGAGTACGGTTTGCGCTTTGACATCGAGGAAAGCTTTCTTGATGAGAAATCCGGCGGATACCAGCTCCAGACCAGCGAACTCACCACACCTGAAGCGGTTGAACGGCTCCTGCTGGTTATCGCGATTGCCACCCTTCACTTGACCAGTATTGGCGCAGGTGTCGTCCAAGCGGGCAAGCATCGTTGGGTGGATACCCATTGGGATCGGGGAATAAGCTATTTGAAACTTGGCTGGCGGTGGCGGCAGCAACAATATCAGCACGGATGGCAGATCTTTGCACCTTTTTGGCTGGATCCACTCCCAGATCCACTCCCAGTTCTTGCCTCACGTCGAGCTGTTCTACGAGGGAAGAAAGGCGTGGACCTCCCAACGGCTATGTCAACGAGAGCAAGTGTTCGCAGCCTTCCATTTGTCAGCCCACCCAGATGTATCCCAAGAAGCCGTAGTTGTACTGAGGCCGTGATCCCGATTACACAGGAAGCTGCTCCACCCGAGCAGGTCGAAAGGCGCGAATGATGCGGCATCCTATGCCTCGGGATCGTGAGCGAGCACCGACCGGCCGCCGTCAACGGGTATGGTTGCACCGTTGATGAAGCTCGCGTCATCCGAGAGCAGGTACACGATGGCGGCGGCGATCTCCTGGGAGCGGGCGACCCGACCAAGTGGATGCAGCAGGCGCATCTCCTCTTCGATCCGTGCGACGGCCTCAGGCTCCTGTCGGCCGAGGAACGCCTCATAGCGCTCGGTCGCCACCGAGCCGGGTGCCACAGCATTGACGCGAATGCCATGCGGCCCGTACTCGACCGCCAGCGCGCGCGTCAGCCCTTCGATGGCCGCCTTGGCGGTCACGTACGGCGTGCAGCCAGGAACCGCCTGCCGTGCCTGGTGGGAGGAGAGGTTGACGATCGCCCCGGGCGTTCCGGCCGCCAGGAAGCGGTGGATCGCGGTCGCGCACCCAACGATTGCAGGGCTGAGGTTCATCGCGACCAGGTCCAGCACCGTGCGTGCGCCAGCCGAGTGGATCGAGGCATCCCGGAACACGGCGGCGTTGTTGACCCAGCCGGTGAGCGTACCCGTTTCCTGCGCGAGGTCCGCAGCCCGCTCCGCGACCTTCTCATCGGCGGCATCACCGACCACCGCGATCACCCGCGGACCAGCGGGGTGGTCGTCTACCCAGGCTAGCGCGGCCTGGTCGAACTCGATCGCGACCACGCTGCCAGCCTCGCCCAGCAGCCGCTCGACCACCGCCCTGCCGATGCCTCGGCCCCCTCCCGTCACCACATAGGAACGGCTGATGCTCACCCCTGGTTGCTGTGTGCCAGTTCGTTTCTCCATGATGTGTCCTTTCTATTGGGTAGTGTGACCGACAGTCTGCCCGCCACGGTCGAAACGGTCAAGAGGGCCGCTCACACCGACCGGTGCCAGCGACACTCCCACAGTTCGCGTAGCGATGTGATTGCTGCGTCGACCAACGGGGAGATCCGGAGTACGTGCGTCTCGCGAGCCTCACTGTGTAAGAGCCGACGAGGCAACACCCTGTCATTCCCTTGTTAAGAGGGAGCGTAGCACAAGGAGGAGCAAGTGGCAAGGACAACTATTTCACCGCTCAGGGCAACTGACAGGTCGAGGAGATGTCAACTCAGCGTTTTTTAAGCTGTCTTAAATTTGTCAGCCAATCAGGTCAGCTATACGCAGCCGTTCGGCCGTATACGTATCGAAGACGCCACCCATCATTGGGAACATGACTGAGACATCGTTGTCTGGCCCGGTGTGATACCCATCCAGTGAGATAAGGCTGAAGACAATGATTTTCCGCATGAGAGTGCTCCTTTTTCGCTGATCATCTGGCTTCCGCCAGGTGGGTAAATGACCTGAAACCTTACCCGATTTTGCCCCCAATCATAAGCGCTGGCGGAAACTTGCCTGGGCAAACCCTTCGCTGTCTGGCTTCATCCATCAGCGTCCTGTCAATTGGCCGCTTTTTGACTTTCAGCCAGCACCGCAGCGATGAGGGAGACAAAGGAAGCGCCGACGAGAAAACCACCCATCACACAAGGTTGGAGGCTCATTCATGATCAAACAACCTGATTCCCTCGCCCAGCACGATGGGGACAAGATGGATCACGATCTCATCGACCAGACCGGCCGCCAGACATTGCTGATACATGCTTGCACCTAAGAGGCTGACCTTTTTGGGACTCGCCGCCTCTCTGGCAGCTGTGATGGCGTGTTCAAGACCGCCCGCAAGAAAGGTAAAGGTTACTCCTCCAATGGTGATGGGTTCGCGGGCCTCATGGGTGCCGACGATATGAGGCACCTTCAGCATGCCCCCATAAGGATAGCACACCAAATTTCTCAGGTGCTGCCCTGTGAAGAGTAATGATGCTCCTCACAGGGCAGCACGACCCTTATCAGGCCAGCCAGTACGGGGGCCTTCTTGTTTCCGACTCGGCCGGTTGATGAAACGGGCAATACACTTCTCAAACGTCTGGAACAGACCTGGCCTGTAAGTTGCTAGCTCGCTGTCAAAGCGATGGTGCTGCAGGGCTTCCTGAACCCGCTGATCATGGACAATTTTCAGGCCGGTGTAAGAAAAAGGATACATACGACACCCCCTTCTTGTGTTGGGTACCTGTGTTCATCTCTCGGCCTCGTTGCTGATACATTAAGCATAGACCACCAGTGGTTGCAAATGGAAGAAAAGATTGGCCGAATTCGGAAGGATGTTTGGCCATGCTTTTGCGGTAATAGAGGTGTAAAGATGCAAACACACAGCCGAATTCGGAAGGATGTTTGGCCGTAATGTCTGAAGTGGAAGGAAAGTTTGGCCGTGCTTCGTGGAGATACAGACATGAATCCAAGCTCAAAAGAGGCCCCAGCGAGATATAAACGCCTCAAGGATGGTACACATAAGGCTGCCTTTTCGCATGGCAAGCCGTTCTATGGAAATTCGGCAGTAAGTTTGGCTGTGGTAAATCGGAAGGAACATTGGCCGCCTCCGGCCAAACTTATCTTCCACTCGCACTAAGCCCTTGCGCCCCGTGATGAAGCCCGCGACCATCAGAATGGAAAACGGGGGTGGGCAGACACTTTTCATTGCTTTCTCGTAACAACAGAGCAAGGAACAAGCCCATCTCATGATCGACCATGTTCCGGAGCAGTGGGCGAAAAGCTCCAGCGGGTCGCGCCACTGCCCAGACCGAAGACCGTTGTGGGCAGGACCTCGTAGACGTCGAAGGGGAAAGGACCGGCGCCTGGTGCTCCATAATCCGCATAGAAGGCGCCATCGCGCACGGTTGGATACCATCCTACAGACGCGTATGCTTCAGCAATCTGATGAAGCTTGGCTTCGTCGCTCACCTTCGTCGCGTTGCCTTCAACGACCAGATCGAGGCCCGTAGGCGTAGACCTGGCGACAGTGATGACACAATGCGAGTTGTGGGCCAGGTTCTTTCCTTTGCAGGTGGTGGGCCCCGTCGTGAAGTAGAAGGCGCCATCCACCCAGATGGCCCAGACTGGCATGACATGCGGCCTGCCGTCCGGACGCACCGTTGCCAGCCAATGCGTCCGCAGGTGCGGATCGAAGCTTGCATTCTCCTCGAACTGCTCGCGTGCCCGATCCCACGGGATCAGTGGCGCACCATTGCTGGCGATGTTGCGCTCCTCCACCGGTTGCTTCTTTGTCATCTCTCTCTCCTTCTTGGGAAGTCACTTTCGCTTGTTTGAGAGGGAGCAGCCACCTGCTGCTCCCTCTCGTGTTCCACTCCGTCGCTGCATTCGAGGGAAAGCAGCGCCAAGCTCAAATGACTGAGTTTCGCGAGCACGCCATAGAGGGCAGGTTGATCCGTGAGCTGGCCCGAAAGCCGCGATGTCCCATCGGGTTCATGCACAATCTGTAATCCCTCCAGCCGTTCCTGCCAGACTGGATCTAGATGCCCTTTGAGACGGATGTGGCAGTACATCGTGTCCTTCCTTCTTTTCCTCTGCGGGTGCTCTCCTGCAGAAGAATATACTCGGGAAGCGAGGACCCTGACATCGCCCGTGTTCGTGATTGCGCGGGTGATTTCGCAGGAGTGTTGGGAACATCAGAAGGATCTTCTCAGGGGAGACGCTCACCGGAGGCGGCCTCGCGTGAGAGCAACTGCAGCCGCTGGGCTAATGCGATTGCTTCGGCGCGGCGGTTCACGCCCAGTTTGCGATAGATGCTGCTGACCTGGGTCTTAATCGTGTTGGGGGAAACGACGAGTGCCTGCGCCATCTCGCCGTAGGTCTTCCCGGCGACCAGCAAACGCAGCACCTGGTGCTCCTGCCGGGAGAGTGGCTCAATACGTCCTCGCTCTCTGGTGGCCTGCGATGGAGATGGCAGCGCCTTGTGCGCAGGAACAGGCGACGCCTCTCGCGCCCGCATACCCTTGCGTTCCTCCTGCTCAAAGGCCCCCAGCAAGCGCGACACGTAGGGCCTGGAAATGGCAATCCCCTCAGCACTGGGATCATCATCCAGCGGCGTCTCCAGCAGCATCTTGAGCACCTGCTTCATCGGCGTCCCCAGATCCAGGTACACCCGGATGTTTCCCTCGGGTTCCGTCAGCCCAAGCAGACGGGCTGCGACGCGAGTTGCCTGTTCGCGTTGCTCTCCTCCGTGCAGCGTCACAACCAGCAGCGCCAGGAACTGGGTGGTCGTCTCGCCATCCGTAGGTCGGTCCAGCCACCGGCTCCACTGTTCGAGTGTCTCCAGGGCCTGGGAGGACTGCTGCTGGGCGAGGTGGACGTGCACCCGCATCAAGAGCGCTCTTGCCTGATTGGGGCTCCAGGTCTGTGGATGGAACTGGGTATGAGCTGCCCAGTCGGCGGCCTGAGCCACCTCGCCCAGCGTCAGCCAGTACTGCACGCGCAGTGCCTGCACCGGGAAAGCAAACATGACGTGTTGCTCCTGCTGGACCAGCGTTTCTGCCTGCTGCAGTGTCTGGTTCGCGGCGTCCAGATCGCCTCGGGCGAGTTCGACTTGGGCCAGCATGAGCTGCCCCGTCACCAGAAGGTCCGCATGCTGCCAGGTCTGTGCAATGTGCAGCATCTGGCGCTCGCAGGCAACCGCCTCTTCCAGTCGATCCCAGGCATAGTAGACGTCCGCCAGGTACCCGTAAAAATATCCGGTCATGGGGGTATAGATGCTGATCCGCTCCACTAAGGCCAGACCCTCCAGGCATTCCTGCTCAACCCGCCGCAGCCGCCCGGCTATCATATAGGCAACGGCCAGCCAGACCATCACGCGAATCGTGGCGCGATAGTCTTCGGCTTCAAGAGCCCCTCGCTTGGCCTCCAGCAGCCTCTCAATCAAAAGGGTTCCTTCCCGCTGGAGCGTCACAGTGAGCCAGAAGGTGAGAAGGAGTCCGATCATCTTCCAGCTCACCTCCTCCTGCTCATCCAGGCCCTTCATCTCCTCCACCAGCTGGTGCAGTCCCTCAGCGTCGTCACGCAGGAGGACTGCACGAGCGGCGAGCAAGGCCCTCAACAGACGGAGCCGCCTGTCTACCACGGCCTCCTCTGTATCCGTGTGCGCAAGCATGGTTTCCTCGGCCTCACTCCCCCTGGTCACCGTTTCCGGACGCTGCACGAGCATTTCCAGCCGCCCCAATACTTGCTCCACCAGCGCCAGCGCTGGCACATAAGAGGCTTGGACCGTCACCAGCATGGCTTCCGTCACGTGCCGAACGGCGTTCAGGGCAAGGAGGGCATGGGAAAATAAGACGGCATCCGGTAGGGCAGCGATCCAACTCAGCACGGCCTGCGCCTCCCCGTTCAACCAGAAGGAGGGAGCGGCTCGCTCTAGCAGGCGAGCCGCATAGAGGTGATCGGTGGCCGAGAGCGCATGCACCATGGCCTCGCGCAGTTCGCCCTGTGCCTCATACCACTGGGCCGCCCGCTGATGGATGTGTGGCAGCAGTCCCGGCTGGCTCATTTGCACCTGGGTGAGCAGTACCTCGCGAAACAGATCGTGCAAGCGATACCACTGCCGCTGCTCATCGAGGGGCACCACGAAGAGGTGGGTGCGCTCCAGGGTCTCTAAGATGGCTTGACTCGCCGGCTCACCGGTCACGGCCTGGCAGAGGGCAGCGTTCATGCAGGTGAGGATCGCCACCTGCCACAGGAAGCGTTGCATGGGCAAGGGCAAGTGGCGCAGAATCTCCTGCTGCACGTAGTCAAGGATATAGCGGTGGCTGCCGCTAAAGGTCGCGATCCAGGCCGCGCGGTCTGGCCGCTGGCGCAGGGAGAGGGCCGCCATCTGTAGGGCGGCTACCCAACCCTCGGTCCGCCTCACCAGAGCCACCACCTCTGCTTCCGAGAGTGAGAGTCCCATCGTCCGCCGCAGAAAGAGAGCGGCCTCATCCAGGCGAAAGCCTAATTCGGCTGTGCGGATCTCAAGCAACTGTCCTCGAGCGCGCCAGCGAGGCAGGGGCAGGTCCGGGTCCACTCGACTGGCGAGCAGGAGATGAACGTGCGCGGGCAGATGCTCCACCCAGAAGGTCACGGTCTCCTGAATGAGCGGATCGGAAATCACCTGGTAATCATCCAGCAGCAGCACGAGAGGACCGGCAGGCTTACCCGCCTCAGCCAGGTCATTGAGCAGCGTGGTCAGGAGAGCCGAAAACGGAGGAGGCTGTGGCGAGTGCACCATCTCCAGCGCGAGCGCTCCAATGCCGGGCACGCGGGTGCGTAGCGCTGCGATCATGGCAGCCCAGAAGCGGAACAGATCATTGTCCAGGGGGTCCAGAGTCAGCCAGGCGACCTGCTTCGCATGCCTGCTGGCCCAACTCGCGAGCAGCGTCGTCTTGCCCCACCCGGCTGAGGTGGCGAGCAGTGTCAGTGGGACCGAGAGCGCCCCATCCAGTGCAGCTAGTAAGCGCTCTCGCTCCACCAGTGCGTGCGGCAGGCGCGGCACAGCGAGCTTGGTGGAGAGCAGCATGATCGGCTGCTCGATCCCACGCAGCGGGTGCGTAGAAGTCGATGGGGGAGGCGCTGACTCACGTGAGAGGGCCTGAGCCGCCTCCTCTAAGCGAGCAAAAGAAACGTTGGCCGTCTGTCCCAGATAGCGCTTGCGGGCACGTTTTCCGGTCGTGTGGTAGGCATACCAGTACTGTCCTCCTCGAGGCCGGGCTTCGTGGTAGACATTCAGGTTGCCAGCAGCGCCCTGGAAGGCAAAGGAGGTCGCCTCGCCTAACCAGGTCTGCCAGACGGCTTCCCCTTCTGGTCGAAAACGAAGCTTTAGCTGGCCCTGCGTGTAGAGTTCATAGAGGTGGTGTTCGCTGGACCAGGTGAGCAGGTGAAGAGGTCTTCTCGGCATTGGATCACCTTGTGTAGAGCTATGTTGTTCCCAACAGCGCTTGCGTTCTTCCCAACACTGCGGAGTATACCAGAAACGATGTCGGCCCACAAGGGACCCTCGTGCGCGACAGCCATACCACTCTGTAAACCTACAAAAGTGGGCGCTGATTCTCCTTTCCAACCTGTTGAAAAACCCTTGCTGAGCTTATAAAAGAATTTATGAGCTTGACGGAGCAACAATTTGCGTTGAGAAGATAAACGAGGAAAAAGAGAATATTGAGGAAAAAGGAGAGAGGTGAGATTGACAAGGGAGATGAGGTTGCAGTGCAATGGGAGGTGAGGAGGAACAGCAAGCATGATGGATTTCAAAGAGCGGACGTTTGCGCCATTGGTCGCGGTCTCCCTGGAGGAGCTCGTTCCCCAGGATCACTTTTATCGCCGATTGCACAAGGTTCTGGATCTCTCGTTTATCTACGACTTGGTACGCGAGTCCTACGCGGTGGCTGGCCGACCATCCATTGATCCGGTCGTGTTTTTTAAGCTGCAACTGGTGATGTTTTTTGAAGGTATCAGCAGGGAGTCACGGTATTTCGTAGTGCCCTTACGCAAGAAAAATGCAACAATGACTTGCTGACAAAAGGCGCTTGTTCGGTGTCAGCGTTGGTTCACTTCTCGTTGGTGCCTTTTATCGAGCGCGTGTGCACGTATCACAGCATCCCAGATACACTGATCTGCGTTCTTTCCCGAAGGAGACAGGTGCAAGTGCTTTGGCCATCCCCACCAGAGCGGTTCTGGTAGTCGTCACATTGTATCAGTACCGCCTGTAAGGGAAACCTCTCTACGCACTCATTGGAAAAGGGTTGACACCTCTCAGCCAATTGTGCTATGCTTTGGCCATGCGGACAAAAGACAAACCGAACGACCTGCACCACCCGACTTTCACCGAAGCAGCCCGGCGGGCCCAGATCATCGAGTGCGCGATCGAGACCATCGCCACGCTGGGCTATGCCCAGGCCTCGCTGGCGCAAATTGCCAAACAGGCGGGCATCAGCAAAGGGGTGATTACCTATTACTTCAGCAGCAAAGAGGAGTTACTCGAACAGGTCGTCACCGAGATCTACACGGCTGCGGTGCAGGCCGTGGCCCCGCAGATCGCTGCGCAACCGACGGCTCAGCTTCGGCTGCAAGTCTATATCCGGTCGGCCGTTGACTATATTGGCGCCCACCGGACGCGGATGGTGGCGCTCCTGGAAATCGCCCTCAACTTTCGCACGGCGGACGGCAAGCTTCGCTACCGTGGAACCGAAGAGTGGGTTCTGACCGCTTTAGAGGCCCTCTTGCGCCAGGGGCAAGAAGAAGGAGAGTTCAGAGCATTCGACCTGCGCGTGATGGCGGTGACCATCAGACAGGCCATTGATGCGGTGGCGCCCCTTCTCGCGGCTCATCCCAACCTTGATACCGATTTGTATGCGCAGGAACTGGTGACGCTGTTCGACCGGGCAACTCGCAAGGAATGAACGTTCTCATGGACATCGACTCGTATGATGGGTAACACATATTGCAAGTATTCCTTGCGATAAAAAGTGACAGGTGCGCAGAGAGCACCTTCTCCGTGCGGATTGCCCGTGAACGTTTCTCGTTCTTGCTTCTCGCGCATGAGCAAGATGCGAGAAGTTTTTTCCGGTTAAAGTGGTAGAGTGTTTCTCGATGGAAGACGGGAAACACCTCCGGCGAACGAGATGAGTAAGCCAGAAACGAGTGGCTGCGCACGTTTGCGCGCATCCATTGACCAGCGAACAAAAGGAGAACAGTCATGCGGAAAATCATTGTCTACAACATCATCTCACTGGATGGGTATCACACAGGGTCAGGCAACGATATCTCGGTCATGTTCCCAATGATGGGTGGCGTCTTCGACACGTATAATGCCGAACTGCTGCGTACAGCCGACATGCATCTTGTGGGCCGTGTGTCCTTCGAGCTGTTCCAAAGTTTCTGGCCCAAGATCGCCGAGAATCCCACCTCGGATGAGTGGACGCCCTCACAACGAGAGCTCTCCCAGGCGGGCCAGTCCGTCAACCCCATCGTCGTCTCAGATACGCTGACCGGAACCTGGCCCGATATCCGCATCATCAGGAGGGCAGACGCGTACCAGCAGATTGCCGAACTCAAAGACCAACCAGGCAAAGATATTCTGATTACCGGGAGCAGGACCCTCTGGAACGATCTGCTGGCGCATGATCTGATTGATGAGATCCATCTGATGATTGGCAACCTCGTCTTAGGAGAAGGAGTCCCTGTTTTCGTGGGCAAGACTCCCACATCGCTTCGACTCATCGACATCCGCAGGTGGGAAGACTCCGACAACGTCCTCCTCCGCTACGAAGTTCGTCACAAAAGTGTGTAAAGGCCACTTTTTATTGCAAGGAATACTTGCAATATGCGTTAGCCATCATATGAGTCGGTGTCCTCTCATGCTCTGAAAGGAGAGGTATTATGCCAGAACCAATTATTCATATCGAACACCTTTCCCGCTTCTTTGGCACCGTCAAAGCGCTTGATGATCTCTCGCTGGAGGTACCAGCAGGCATCGTCTTTGGTTTCCTGGGACCCAATGGGGCGGGCAAAACCACGACCATCCATCTGCTGCTGGGCTTGTTGGAACCAACGGCGGGTCAGGCCTGGGTGCTGGGCTTTGATACCCGCACCCAGGCCGAGGCCATTCGCACCCGCACTGGAGCGCTGCTCGAGTTTGCCGGACTGTATGAGCGTATGAGCGCCCAGGACAATCTCGACTTGTACGGGCGCATCTCCCACATGCCTGCGCCCGCCCGTCAGGCGCGCATCAAAGAACTGCTCACACACCTGGAATTATGGGACCGCCGCCGCGACCTGGTGGGGACCTGGAGCCGAGGAATGAAACAGAAACTCGCGGTCGCCCGCGCGCTCTTTCACCATCCGCCACTGGTCTTCCTGGATGAACCGACTGCCGGGTTTGATCCGATAGCGGCGGCGGCTTTGCGCGAGGACCTGGCCAGCCTGGTCGCCCGCGATCAGGTGACGGTCTTTCTCAACACCCACAATCTGACGGAGGCTGAAAAGCTCTGTGCCCAGGTTGGCGTGATTCGCCAGGGCAAACTCGTCACGGTTGGCACCCCCGATGAGCTGCGGGCCAGGACGGGAGGCCCGATGGCCGAGATCGTGGGGCGTGGCTTCACCGAGCAGCTGCTGGCCACGCTCCGAGAACGGCCAGAGGTTGCCCATGCCGACCTGCACAACAGCCACCTCGTCTTGGAACTGCGCGGCGAGAGCAAGATGAGTCCGCTCGTGAGCCTGCTGGTGCAGACGGGCGCAGAGGTGGAGGAAGTGCGCCGGGGCAAGGCCAGCCTGGAAGACGTGTTTTTGACCTTGATGGAGGAAGAACAAAGATGAACGATCTCTGGACCATGATGTGGAAAGAATCGAAGGACCTGCTCTTCCAGGGAGGGTGGAAGGCCTCGATACGCCCCTTGCTCTTGATCGGTATTATGGGCATCTACCTCCCATTGCAGTTCGGACTTCAGTGGCTCGCACTCTCGCCTATCGAGCTGTTCGTGATTCTCTGGATTCCCTTTTCTGTCATCATTAGCTTTATTGGCGATGCCATCGCTGGGGAGCGTGAGCGACATACACTGGAGACCTTGCTGGCCAGCCGCATCTCCGATCGAGCTATTCTGCTGGGGAAGGTTGTTGTGACCGTGGGATATGCCTGGGGAATGGCTCTCGGTGCCCTTCTGCTCGGCCTGATGCTGGTCAACCTGTTCAGGGGGAACGGTAGTGGGTGGATGTTCTATCATCCTTTCGACTTGTTCCTTGAAGCTCTTGCTTTGAGTCTCGTGACCTGTATCCTGGGAGCAAGTGCCGGAGTGCTGGTATCGCTGCGGACATCTACCGTACGGCAAGCGCAACAAATCTTGGGTATCGGCACATTCGTGCTGGTGTTGGGAGGGATTTCTGCCTTGCAAGCCTTGCCTGCGAACTTTGTCGCGTCGTTAACCTATGCGCAGTTTTTGCTCCTTGTTCTGGCCGTGATCGCGGTGCTGGATGCGATCTTGCTGGGAGTCTCGCTGGTGAGTTTCCGACGCTCACGCTTGATTGTGAGCTAAGGGGCACCAGGCCTGAACAGACTCCTTCTGTCGCCACTGGAAAGCCGGACGACACGGAAACGGTCCTGTCCGGTGTGTTATCAAAAGGTGAGTTGTCGTATGTCGGAGAAGGGGCCGATGGTACCGAGCCCTCAACCTACTTCATAGAGATGCGTCTGGTTCTATGGTACGTCGTACGTATTTTTTGACGAAAAACACCGAAAGGCCAAGAGTCCACAATCCGCAAGGAAGTACGCGGGGGATCTGCTCGCGGGAAAGATTCGATCCTTTCCAGGAGAAAAGGAGATGATGGAGGTGATGACGATGCCACCTGCGGTGACACCAGACCAACGCCGAGGACGTGAGTTCGCCAGGCGGGAGATTGTCCGGTACGTGGAACACGGGATGACCGCCACACAGGCACGGAGGCGTTGCTCTGTCCCGATGCATCGTACGACCGTGTATCGGCTGCTCAAGCGCGTCGAGTGTGAAGGTGAGCGCGCCTTCGCCGAGAGGCGGCACGGCCACCCCACGAAGCTTCGGGGAGAGGTGCTAACGTGGATGCTGGAGTATTGCCAGAACCACCGTGCGGCCTCCAGCGCGGACGTGCAACGCCGCCTTGCTGAACGTTTCCGTCTCTCAGTCAGCATCAGCCAACTCAACCGTGTACTCGCCACTCACGGACTGAGCCGCCAAGGCACCGAGGTTCCGCCGCGAGAAAAAAAACCGCTGAACGGAAAACTTTCCTTGACAGCAGGTGTACGCTGAGGTGGTAAAGCAGACCTTTTTGCAGCAGGAGCAAAAACGATGGCGAGACGAACCCCTCGACCCGAAGCGCAGCTCACCACCACGCTGACGCCGCTTCGGCAGACCTGTGAACAATGTGGAAACCGCTTGTGGGTGGCGTATCACTATCGACGGAAGGTGATGACCCTGGAGGGTCTCTGGCAGCTCAGGGTGGTCATGTGTCAGTGTCCCACCCCCACCTGCTCGCGGTATCACGTGAGATCTCATCCCGAAGAGGAAGGCCGCTGGGCGCTGCCCCATGGCGAATTTGGCCTGGATGTGATTGCCCTCATTGGCGCCTGGCGCTTCCGGGAGCATCGCTCTGTCCCAGAGATGCATCAACGCTTGCAGGCCCGTGGCCTGGTGATCTCAGAACGAGCCGTGACGCATTTGATGCAGCGCTATGAAGAACTGGTGACCTTGCGCATCACGGATCAGGAGCGGGTCAAGGCCCGGCTTCAGAAGCAAGGCCACGTGCTTCTAGCCCTCGATGGGTTACAGCCGGATGTGGGGCATGAAGTCCTCTGGGTCGTCCGTGATTGTCTCTCCGAAGAAATCTTGCTCGCTCGTCCGTTGCTCAGTAGTACCCAGGGGGATTTGACCGCGCTGCTGCAAGAAGTCCAGCGCTTGCTGGAGCAATTGGAAGTGTCAGTCAAAGGGGTGATCTCGGACGGCGAAGAGACGATCGGCAGTGCAGTGGCTTTTGTCTTCCCTGAGGTGCCCCATCAACTCTGCCAGTTTCATTATCTCAAAGATGCCATCAAGCCTTTCTATGAAGCTGACCGACATGCCAAAACCCTCTTGAAGAAGCAGTTGCGGGGCGTGCGACCGATCGAGCGCGCGCTGGAAGAGCGCAGCACACCAGAAAACGAAGCGATCCGAGACTACTGCCTGGCTGTGCGAGCCTCTTTGACCGATGATGGACGTTCGCCTCTGGAGGCTTCCGGCCTGCGGTTGTATGATCGTATCACTCAGGTCAGCGACTCGATTGCCCGTGTCCAGGAAAAAAAAGATTGCCCCCATCCTTAAAGCAGCTCCAACAGCTCCTTTCTAAAGGATTACAAGCCACCGCGACGCTGTGGCCACCACTTCAAAATGCCTACCAGTTCGTGCATCACGCGAAAGTAATCCTCGCCAATCCAAAGCAGGAGGCAGGCCAGCACGTCCGTGAAAGGTACCTGGCTCTCCTTACGCAGACGCGAGAAGCGATCGCCACCCTGGGGCCACTTGCCAGTGCCTTTGAGCATTTTTGTCAAATCACTGACAATTTCGCGGGAGGGTTGTTGGCCCTCGAGTACTAACAGAACGGGATCCAACGATAAGAAAACTTTGCTCTTCTGCTTTTCCTGCTCGTTTGGCTCTGCAGGCGGATGGATTAGAAAGGACACTGCGTTAGCGAGAGCGCTACAGAGAGTGACGGGCTGAGTAAAGCATGATGAAAGCATTTTTCTCGAGTAGCTTGAGAAGCCATTTCACATGCTTATCGTTGTATCCCGTTCCGTTAGTACTCAAGGGCCATAGTCCACCGCCTCCGTAGCCCGGCTGACCGACAGCCACGGGGCGATGCTGGTCTTGACTGGTTCGGACCTGGGTGTATTGGTGCTCATCATCGTCCTTTCTTTTCCTCCTCATCTGTGGGATGATTATCATCTGGTGGTGATCTGGCTCGTATGCTAGCGCAAGGCAAAGCGATCTGTCTTGTAAAATTTTTCCTCTTTCATTTTCGCTCAACATTCGGTCACCCGCCGGGAAGGCAGTGTCATCACATTGGACGACATTCGACTGCAAAGCGGCCAGACGGCAGCCGCCCGGCGACCTGAACCTTGAGCCCAACTGAGTTCGCTAGCTCTCGAAACTCCGTGAGCGTGCGGTCTTTGCTTCCCAGCAAAACCATCATCAGCAACTGGGGGTCAGCTCTGTCGTCTGGAGATACTCCGCCCAGGACCACAATGCGTCCGCTGGGACGTGCTGCCTCGGCACAACGGCTCAAGATCACCTTCGCTTCACGGTCGGGCCAGTCGTGGAGAATAGACTTCAGGAGGTAGAGATCCGCACCGGCTGGCAGGGGGTCGAAGAAGCTCTGCCCGATCGTTCTGACACGGTCACCCACGCCAGCCTCCTGAAAGATCGGGCCTGCGCGGGCCACCGTCCTCGGGAGATCGACCAGCGTGCCATGGATTTCGGGTCGGGCACGCAGGATCTCTGCCAGCAACGCTCCCGTCCCGCCGCCGACATCAACCACGGTCTTGACCTCCTCCCAGCCTCCTGTGACGAGCACCTCGGGGTCTGGAGTACCGTGACCTGGCGGCCCCATCAGTGCGTCAAAGCTCGCCGCGATGTCCGGATGCGCTTCGAGGTCCTCCCAGAAAGGCAGGCCGAACATCTCGTGGTAGGCGGGAGCGCCTGTTCGGACGGCAGTAAGGAGGCTGCCCCAGGCATAGGCCATGCGACCACCAATGCCATCCAGGTCAAGGCCGAGTTGCCGCGCTGGGTCGAGCAACTCCTGGGCTGCTGCATTGAGCGCGAACCGACCGGGCGTCGGCTCCTGAAAGACGCCTTTGCCCACCAAATACCTGAGCACCTGCTGCAAGGAGTCGGCATCACACCCTGCTTCCTCGGCAAGCGTTTGAATGTCAGCGGTGCCGGCGGCGATGTGGTCGGCAATCCGCAAGGTTGCCACCACGTGGATGCACCAGGGCGTGCAGAGATCGCTCAGCGCGCTGAAATTGGCGCAGGCCCCTGGTATCTTGTCATCCGTCATCTCTTGTTCCTCCTCATCGGTTTCCTGATGGCTCCCGCACGCGCGCTGCGACTCGATCTGGACCTGTTAGGACCTCGTCTTGATCTCTACAGCGAAGCGGAGCGCGCATCGGGCCAGTGATATGCTCATATAGTAGCGAAGGGCAGAGCGACCTGTCTTGTAAAATTTTTCCTCAATCGGGAAGAGGAACATGGTTGTGATGCTCACCCCGTTGTGCCAGGTAGGCACCTGGAGTCAGTCCAGCAAAAGCCTGAAAGTCGTGGATGAAATGCGCCTGGTCGAAATATCCGCACGAGAGCGCGAGGTCTGCCCATCGGGCGGGTTGTCCTCTTTGGATCCGCCGCAGCACCTCCTGAAAGCGTAGCACGCGGCAGAACGCTTTCGGCGTGAGTCCGACGGCTTCCTCGAACAGGCAGATGAAGCGCTTCGGACTCAGGCCAAGCTGCGCCGTCACCTCCGAGATGGAGCGCTGCTTGTGTCCGACCTGGAACGAGGCCAGCGCGAACGTGACAGCAGGATGCGGTGCTTGCTCCCAGGCCAGGCGCGCCAGGAGGAAGCATTCGAGGATGCGCATCCGTTCGTCGTTTGTCTGGGCCGCTTGCAATTGCTCGCGCAGGTCAAAGGCAGCTGTTCCGAAGACGCGGGAAAGATCAACGACCTGGTTGGTCAACTCGGTGGCAGGCAGCGGCAGAAAAGGGCGCACACCGCCTGGCTTGAAGCAGACGTACAGGGTCGTGACCAGAGTGGTCGTATCAAGGACGGAGAACTGGGAATGGGCACCGCTGAGCACGCCGCCATGAAAGCTCTGGAACTGATCGGCCTGCTCCCGGTGAGAGACCCGAAGCATCTCATGTCCCAGATTAATCACCAGGGCCACCCGACCATCAGGAAGGCGACGCTCTTTCGTCTGCAGCGATGCCTCTCCTTCCGAGAAGTAGAAAGCCTCAACTAAGGCCGAAAGGGGAGGCGAAGGGAGAAAGCGGTAGACCGTCAAGACGAACCTCCAATCGATGCTGGCTCCACCCGCTATCTGTGTACGATGGTCGTGCCGACCTGCGAGGAACGCACCACGTCACGAGAGTCGGTCCGGGAGATCTTCGGTAGAAAACATGTTCATGTTTTAGTATATCACGTCCCCGATGGTGCGGAAGCACAAGAACTCTTTGGGCCAGGGGCCGGCGCAGTACTCAGGCCCTCCGGCGATTGTGGGACTCAGCGCATCAGGCCTGTAAGTGCCATTTTAACGAGAAAGTACGATGTGCCATATAACTGAGGCTGAGGTTGCTCTCTTTCAGCGTTCCTGCACGCAAAACTGTTTTTTCTCTTCTGATGATAACCTCTTTCGCTGCACTTTTCTCAATCGATTTCTTCGTTCGTATCAAAAAAAGTCGGCATTCAAAAAACCTACAACAGCCTCTAGAGCCATTTCATCTCAAGCTCAGCCTCAGTTATATGGCACATCGTACTTTCTCGTCAGGAATACACCGACAGGCCACTTGCAACAGGCGCGGCAGCGGCCGCGCGCCATTCCGGCTCCAACCGCGTGAGCGAGGAGAGGAAGATTGATGTACACTTATAGCAGCGAAAACGGCTGGGGAACGCTCGCCAGTTCGCTCGATGACGCACACAAAGACCTGTTTGCTCAATTGAAGGCCCTGGACTTCATGCACACAGAGCCAGAGGTGCTTCGCTGTCGGGCGGGTGTGGCCCAGGTGTATGCCCGCTATGTCCCACCTGAGTACGCAACTGCATAAGAAAGATTCGGAATTGGGAGTTGTCTCGATGCCGTCCCGGCGGGGAACCGATACATCTTCTTGAGGCAATCTGTCAATTTCAGAAATTGGTGGCTCTCCCGTACTTCGCGTGACCTGGAAAGTGATATAGTGAAAGTATATTTTTTACAAGTGAAAGGAGAGCCGCGAGTAATACCACTCTGACAGAGAGCTGTTGCTACTTTTGAAGTTTCCTGCAAGGTCGTCAGGCTAGGTGCAGATACCCCTCACTACCTTGTAGCATAACGGCAACACCTTTCGCATATGGCACTAGATTCGAATAAAAAGTGGCAGCAAGTTGGATTGTAATAAACAGAGCGATTCTTAAAAACTAAGGGTTTCCGAAGAAAGCCAGTGTACTCCTGGCACCGGTCCCGTGTCGAGGGGACTTGGTTCAATATTAGCGTATAAGGAGAGGAATGTATGGCTTCTGATCCCCGTTTTCCCATAGGTCTTTGGATTCGAGTTGAACATATCAAATGCTATGACGAGGCCGATGGTTGGGGCAATGCTGAACCTTACTTATGGACTGTCTTCTTCAAAGTTGATGGTGATACTGTGTCGCTAAATGATGCCGGTAAGTTAATAGGGTCTGCTACTGTCGTGAGCACACCAGGCAGCCACGGAAATCTTGGTACTAGTGACGTAGATGCTGGTGATGATGTGTTGGTGCCTGATGCCATCGGTTCATGGCAAACTGTTCTGAAACCCATTCCAGTGGCTAATTCGCTGAAGCCACTAGTAGGGAACGATCTACCAGGCTTCGCAGGAGTAGTATGTATACTCATGGAAGAAGACAATGTTTCCGATAGTGGAGCCGAGGCTGGTCATCAGGCGCTCAACGATGCTGTACAAGAAGCTGTCGATGAAATCATTGCCACACGCGACGCAGCACATAAAGAACCCTCGAAGGAAGAAATTGAGCAGTTTAAAGGTGTGATCAAGTCCAAGCTCACAAATGCCATCGAGAACAGCCTGAGCTTCTTTGGAGGGATCTGGGCGTGGCTGAATGAAGATGACGAGATTGGTGATGAGGTCTTGTTCCATGATCATGATGAACTTGCGACCCAACACGTAATCGACTTTTCCGAGCACTGGAAAAATGGCAATGGCGATTGGGAACTATTCGGTAGCTTTATAGCAATCCCAGTGTGTCCAGCCGATGCTGTTGCTACTATAGTGGAGCCCTTGAGTGACTCATCCCAGGGAAATACCTACTCCCATATCAGTAAGGTCATGAGAGAGTTCAGAGAGCAAGAGTTCATACGGTGGCCAGGATTAAATGAGTGGTGGGAACTCGCCACACGAAACACACCTCAACTAGCACTTGCGCTCCTCCGAGATAAGCAGCTAAGGAACTCAGCAGCGACCCTTCTAGAAAGCCTGGCAATGGCTAATAATCGACGTACAAGAATCGATGCTAGCCGCGCTCTCGCGCTTCTTCCTCACCTGCGGGGTAGAACAGTCAACCAGACTATTGAGGTGCTCTCTTCTGTCGCACCTGCCCGTTATCCAAAACCTCGGGGCGTTCTCAAATTACTCCACTCCAAGCCATAGATTGCGCAGACACGCTTGCGATTTGCACCGATATATGGCAATCCGGTTCGAGAGACTATTGCTCTCGAACTTTATCAACTAGTAGGTTGGTCTCGGCCAAGATGCACTCTTGCGCGTATTGATATACTCAAGCATGTTAAACTTTGCTCAGTTTCGAACTTGGGTTGTCTATGAGGGATGTAACAGGGGACAGCCATGATAGCAAAGCTTCGTTTGTGGTGGCAAGGAGACCTGCCATTCGTCCTTAGAGCCTATCCGAATAACCCGATAAAGAACTTTCAGGGCGAGATAAACAAAAAAAGGCCACCGGAGCATTGTTGAGTACCTTCTTGCTTTCAGCCCTAGATTTCTCAGAGCGGAGGAGTCTATACTAAAGGACGAGAGTTTCCATTTTCAGAAGGCGGTCACACTTATGCTCATGGTTCGGTCATTTTCAGGTTGGTTTTGAAAAATCAGCACAGAGCTGGTCATACAGCTCTGGCGAGAAATCCAAGAGTGCTAAGAGGTGCTGTTGCACCCCCGATAGCAGTGTGATATGGCGGTGAAGATGTTGCCCAAGCGAGACCTCGGACAAGTCAATACCCTGAAACGCTCCCAACAGCGCTTCAGCCGTAGGACGGTTGGTAGTTCTTTTCGGATTGCCAGCATACAATCCTGCCACCGTGGCTTTGGTATCTGCCAGAGACTGGCGAACGCTAAACTCCAGCAAGGTCAAGACTCGCAGGCCAATCGAGAGCAAGCGAACGAGGCCAGTCGCTCGCTGATCACTTTGCACGTACATGGGCGAGAGCGACAGCCGTTTCCCCTTCAAGCGTCCAAACCCACGCTCCACCAGGTATTCTTCGCGGTACGCCAAGACCGCTTGCTCAAGTGGCAGCCCCTCTTGGGGTTGATTAGTGGCATACACACGCCAGCCCAACCAGCCGATGGCTTCTGCCACAGCGGCTGCATCCACCTCGGCGCGCACGCTCAGTGCTCGTTCCACCCGTACTCCCGCAGAGCGGTTTCCATAGGCTCGTACCCAGCGTTCTTCCACCTGTTCTTCGATCGTGACCTTCAGCAAGCCGTCGACCCGGTGCTCTTTGAGGATGGCTTGGGCGGCTTGCTGCAACGATGCGACGTCGTGGTAGCGCTTTTTGCCCTGCTTTTGTTCAGTGAGGTGTCCCACTTCAGCTTGGGCCTTGGCCAAGCGGGCTTGCAATCCTGCTGTAGCGGCTTGAGCTTGCTGGATGGACCGCACGATCAGGTGTCTCTCGCTCCAGATGATGGTCTTTCCTTTCACTTCGCCGCTGATCGTGACCGTCTGTTCGTAGCCTTCAGCAATCACCTCAGGCTGCTTGGCTTCCCGTTCACGAGTCACTGCCGTCAAGGGTTGGGTGCCTGCCCAGACCGGCTGCAAATACGTGGCCAGGACGGCTTCTGGCAGTTGCTTGCTGGCCAGCGGACACAGATAGTAGTCCTGCTGGGCCTGCACAAACGCACGCGTTTCCAGTGCCGCCATCTTGCAATCGCCCACATAGAGCAACCCATGCTCATTCAGACTTTGGCTGACCTGCTCAATCGCTGGAATATACAGCAGATCGTCTGCGCGTTCCCCCGACACGATCTGTGTCGCCACTGGCAAGCCCAGTGGATCCAGCGCCGAGAGCATCACCTTGAGTTGTGGCAGATCGGGGCGGTGGTCTTTGCTGTAGCCCAATTGGAACAGTCCCTCCTCTGTCACCGTCCAATACCCGCTGGCCGTGGTGCTATCGACCCGCACCCGTTTAGGCTTCAGGTTGTACACCCGCACGACTTGCCGGTTCAAAGCCGCTTCGAACTGTTGCCATTGCTGGTCATGGCTGAGGGCATCCAACACAATACTCAATCGATCATCGCTCCATTCCCGGTCGCGTACCGCTTGTCCGCTACACTTCTGCAACGTGTGCAATCGAGCGGCTGCCCATGGCTGGACCTGATTCATCCGGTGGTCACCCTCCGACAAAATGTGCGTCAGCCAGATCGTGGTGGTCAAGCCCAAGCTTGTTCCCTCCCAGTTGCCATGCGGCTGAAAGAAGGCATCCAGCAGTTCTGCTATCCCCATTTTCTCGCTCTGTGCCAACAATACCGGAATATCATCCACTCGTTCTGTTGTCATGGTAAGCTTTTCCATCATGCACTAAGCTTACCGCAATTTCAAAAGGTTGTCAGTATTTGACCGAACCGTGAGCTACTGGTATATATTTCTCCACAATCGCGTTCCCAAGCTCAGGATAACGCTCAAGCCCAACAATCTCAGCGCGTCCGTAGGCCACCACATAGGTATGTGTGACTGGATCATTGACCATCACCGAGATGTTGGGATCACGCACGATGTTGGCATATTTGACGCTCGCTTTTTGGGTGCTAAAGAGGAAAGATTCACCATCCCATACAAACCAGACGGGATTGAGTTGAGATCCTTTCCCCACCCGGTTCGTTGAAACGATGGTATCATGAGGTTGTGCGAGAAATGCTTGGAATGCTTCTGCATCCATGTTGAATGCGCCTCCTTTTTTTGCTGGTTTGACCAGGAAGAGCTGCTGCACCCGGACCTCACCCGGCTCATGGAGAGGTTTGTCAGCGCACAACAGCATTGTGTAAGCAACGTTTTCGTGTATACTACACAGTTGTAAGGATAAGGCGCGCCCACGCGTTCGCACAATCAGCAAAGAGCGCGGATCGTTGCATAGACAACAGGAAGGGGAACGTGTTGGTTTTCTGGGGGCGTGCACGATTGAAAGATTGCGAGGAAAAAGATGTCCAGAGTCGGAAATTCCAGCGACCCACGAGTGCAGCGGACCCGCCAATTGCTGCTCGAGGCGTTCATGGCCCTGGTCCAGGAAAAGCGCACTATCCACTCCATTTCCATCCAGGAGATCGCCAGGCGCGCTACCGTCAACCGGGCCACGTTTTATGCCCACTTTGAAGACAAATATGCGCTGGTGGCGGACTGGTCACGCGAGAAGTTTCAACGGGCCCTCGTGCACCAGCTTCCTGCCTCCTCCAGCTTGCAGAGAGAGACCTTGCACCGCCTGATCCTGGCTGTATTCGACTTTATGGCGCTCTCGCGTCGGTATTCCAGGCCATCCAATCGGCAGTTTGAGCTACTCTATGAGATGGTGAGCCAGCAGGAACTCTATGATCTCCTTTTGCGCTGGCTCCAGCAGGTTCCATCAGAGATTCCCAGGCCTGTGGAGACCATCGAAACCACGGCGCAGGCTATCAGTTGGGCGATCTTCGGCCCCGCAGCGCAATGGAGCCGTGGAGACCAAAGCATCTCGAAAGAGGTCATGGCCCATCACGTGTTGGCCATCGTCGTTGCTGGCTTGTCTCCTGTCGTCACAGTGACGTAACGGATGCGTCTCACCAATGGCAGAGCCTATCCAGACGACAAGGATGCGGCGACTACCAACAGTTTTCGGGGTATTTACCATTTTTTCTGATGATATCCCAGATGTGAAGCGGTTTGCTCAAGTAAATTGGTTGAAGTCGCTCACATTGGAGGGCAAGTGCTTCTGTCGGAGGGCCAAACCTGCTCACATCGGAGGACATTTACCAGCTTTCAGTCGTAGCCTGCGTGCGAATTGTCATGCTTCACTGGGAATCCGCCACAATTTGCTTCTCGTCGCCGTTCTCGTGATCGAAGCAACAGCCCGAAATGGACGCCATTTTATGCTTACAAAATGAGCCGTTGCATTTTTCTGAAAAGCAGCAAAGAGATGAGATGAAATTGCACCGCCATATTATGAGAGAGAAGTTTTTCTCAAAAATCCTCTCAATGCACTCTTCAAGCCAATCGTCGGCAAATTATCTGGGCTCTTGGACAGATTCAGTGTGCCTGCTTGCTGTGTATCACGACGCGTCTTGTGCTACAATAGAAGAAATTTCTTTCCTGTGATCTGGAGATGTCGTGATGGGTTCTTCCCCTTTTCTTCCATTGCCTTCAACGCTCAGTATTGATGCTGTCGAGCAGAACCATAACCTGTTGGTCGTATCTCTTTCTGCCATCTCATCTGTGATCCCTTGTCCCAAGTGTGGAACACCAGGCTCACGCATTCATAGTCGGTATCATCGCACAGTTGCCGATGTGGCTTGTGGCGGACAACACGTGGTTCTCAAGCTAACGGTTCGTAAGTGGGTATGCGGCTCCCCTTCTTGTTCCCAACGCATCTTTGCTGAACGCTTCGTCGAATTGGTCCAAAGATATGCACGCATGACGGATCGGCTGCTCCAAACCTTGCAATCGGTCGGAACCACAACCAATGGAGCCGATGGAGCACGTCTGTCGTCTAAGCTTGCTATGCCGACCACGGGAAAGACGATCATTCGTCGGGTCCTTGAGCTTCCCTTGCCAAAAGACCCTTCCATTCGGAAGGCCGGAATCGACGAATGGGCCTGGAAGAAGGGGGCACGCTACGGAACAATCCTGGTGGATCTCGAACAGCGGCGGGTGGCTGCTCTGCTGGAAGAGCGTTCCGTCGAGACGAGTACCGCCTGGTTCGTCGCGCATCCCCAGGTGGATATCGTTTCGCGCGATCGTGGCAAGATCTTCCGCGAAGCGGCATCTGCTGGCGTTCCTCACGCCAAACACGTTGTCGACCGCTTCCATTTACAAAAGAATTTTGCCGAAGCCCTGGAGAAGTTCTTTCGTCATCACAAACAGTCGCTCAAGGCGGTGGCACACCAGCTGGCGGGGAAGGCCCATCCTGCCCCCAAATCAGCGGCTTCGCGGCAAATCGACCAGGAGCGTGAGCAGCGCCATCAGCAACGGGTTCGTCGCCATCAGCAGGTCTGGACGTTGTTTCGTGCCGGATACCACAAAGAGGACATCGCAGCGATGATCGGGATAGGAAGCAGCAGCGTCTATCGAGCACTGGAGCACGAACATCCCCCAGCCCCAGAAACTCGTCGCCGTACCGATCATGTGGCTGGCCCCTATCTGTCCTACCTGAGTGATCGATGGAACCAAGGATGTCATACTGCGGCTCAGTTGTATGAAGAGGTTGTGGCTCAGGGATATCCAGGATCGCTGCGTACCATTGACCGGATCGTTCGACAATTTCGCCCCCAGAAAACACAACCAGTGAGCAGGCAAACCATTACGCAGAAGAATGTTCCCTCCACGAGATCGGTAGCACTCATGATGGTTCGTCCAGCCCCACATCGCACCAAAGAGCAAATCGCCTTCATCGACCAGGTCGTGAGTCGTGATCCCGCTATTGCAATGGCCTTCACCCTCACACAGGAGTTTGGGCAGCTCTTACGCCAGCGTCAAGGTGTGCAACGATTGGAGCAGTGGAAAGCAGCAGTGCGCGCGAGTGGGATCACAGAACTCATCCGCTTTGTTGAGGGGCTAGCTGACGATGAAGGAGCAGTGGCAAATGCTTGCACCGAATCCTACAGCAATGGAATGGTTGAGGGTTTCAACGCCAAAGTCAAACTCATCAAACGGACCTCCTACGGGCAAGCGGGATTTCCGTTGCTCCAACGCCGAGTGCTGTTGCATCCAGCGGCTGGGGAAGCATTTGACAAAGAGCAGAGGCAACGCTCCTCCCGAAGGTCTGCGCCTGCCGAACATCTAGAGGTGCTTGCCTCTGGATCTACTCCAACCACCGAGGCCGAAGCTCGCATTGCCTGACAAACAAGCGCATCATTGGTCACAACGAGCGCTACAACGTTCGCATCGAGAGGAAAAGGAGGCAGGCATGGCCAAAAGAAGTACCTCGCAGCAGGTTCCTAAGGAACTGCAAGCACGCTTCGACGAAATCACCCATCTCACGGATGCCTTCAGCCAGAAGTACTTAAACGACGAGTACGCCCAACTCTGCCGTGAGCTGACGGCGACCCTGTGTCGCAAGCGCCCTTCGCCACTCGTACGAGGCAAGGCCAATACGTGGGCGTGTGGGATCATTCATGCGCTTGGCATGGTGAATTTTCTCTTCGATTCTTCACAGACCCCCCATATTGCAGCTAGCCAAATCTGGGAGTATTTCGATCTGAGTTCCAGTACGATGCAAGCCAAATCCAAGCAGATCCGCGATCTGTTGGGCATGTATCCGATGGATCCTGATTGGTCGATTCCATCGATGATTGACAAGAATCCCCTGATCTGGATGCTGGAGGTCAACGGTCTGATCATCGATGTGCGCCACGCACCACGTGAGCTCCAGGAAGCCGCATTCCGCCAGGGGTTGATCCCCTACATCCCTGAGGAGTAATGTGTGCTCTTCACGGCTCTTGTCCTCTTCAAGCACCCGTTTACATAAAGAGGGTGGGGGGCGTCGGACTCAAGGTAGAAAAATCACAAGCAAAAAACTCGTTCGTCCTCGTCTACTTCAGGAGAAAGGGTAGCTATGGGAGAGGCAGGTCACGCAGACGAAAGAAGAGATCTTGTAAACTGTGAAGTAGCTACGCAGATGCTTCTAGAGGAGATAGAGCAGAGAGGACGTTTATGGCTAGTATCGATCAATCCCGCCTGGCACTCGAAGCCTCGAGAGACAAAGACTGGAGAGAAGAAGATGTGACAACGGTCTACCTGGAGGTGTGTAAGGCCTATCATAACATCGATGACTTTCGTTCGAAACTCTTGGGATTGCTGCCCCTTGTATCTGGGACTAGCATCTTCTTCTTGCTGAAAGATGCCCTCACCAATCCTACGAAAGGAACCCTTAGCCCTTCATCCTTAGTCCCAATAGGAATCTTTGGGTTTATCGTGACACTGGGGCTCTTCTTTTATGAATTGCATGGGATTCGGCGCTGCATAGGGCTGATAGAACTCGGAAAGAGGATTGAAGGTCTGATGGGTATCGGTGGCCAGTTTTGGCATCGTCCTCCAGATTTTGCTGATAAAGTCGGCCCGAAGTTGGCTTCAATAGTGATCTATCCAGCCGTACTAGGGTCATGGACATATGTGACGCTCTTCACTTGGCCCCTACTGGCTCAAGTAGGAGCTCCTCTTGTCTTTGTGATTGGCCTTGTAGGCTCCTGGTTCTTGCCCTGGAAAGCGAAGTCGGAGCTAGAGCCGAATAGACAGTTTAGGATAGCCAAATATAAGACACTCAGAGAGCTTGACGAGCAGAAGGACTCATGTTGAACTCGCAACTCTTACTAATGCCTAACCCCACCCAAGTGGCGAACTCGGCTGACAAATCACAGCAGGCAGGCACACTGAATCTGTCCAAGAGCCATTATTATCTGAGAGAAACGCGCCAATTTACCTGAGAAATGACACGTGCCGCAGCAGGTCTGGATGAGCCGCATGCATCTGTGCCAGCAGGGCCTCGCGAAAGAGATCGTGCAAGCGATACCACTGTCGCTGCTCATCGAGGGGAACTACAAAGAGATTGCTGCGCTCCAGGGTTTCTAAGATGTCCTGACTTGCTGGTTCCCCGGTCACCGCCTGACATAAGGCAGCGTTCATGCGTGTGAGCACGGCTACCTGCAACAAGAAGCGCTGGATGGGCAGTGGCTGCAGGTTGAGCACCTCCTGCTGCACATAGTCGAGCACATAGCGATGGCTGCCAGTGAAGGTCGCAATCCAGACCGAGGGGTCCTGCTGCTTGCGCAGGGAGAGGGCTGCCAGGTGCAGCCCGGCAATCCACCCCTCGGTGCGTCTGTGGAGGGCCAGCACCTCTTCTTCCGAAAGCGCCAGTTCCATCGTCTGCTGCAAAAAGGTGCTGACCTCTTGCGGCTGAAAGCGCAGATCGTCAGCGCGAATCTCGGTCAACTGCCCTCGGGCACGCAGACGTGAGAGGGGCAGGTCCGGGTCAACACGGCTAGAGAGCAGCAGGTGGACGTGCGCAGGAAGATGCTCCAGCCAGAAGAGCAGGGACTCACCAACCGTTGGATCGGTCATCACCTGGTAATCATCCAGGATGAGCAGCAGAGGCGCTTGCTGCGTGCTGACCTCTGCCAGTTCATTGAGCAGGGTGGTGAGGATGGCGGAAACCGGTGGAGGTTGAGGCGAGCGCCACATGGCAAGGGCGAGCGTGGCGATGCCTGGCCGACATCTACGCAGCGCCTCGATGATCGAGACCCAGAAGCGCATCAGGGTATTGTCTAATTCATCCAGCGAGAGCCAGGCGACCCGGTAGGGATGTCTGCTGACCCAGGTGGAGAGCAGCGTCGTCTTCCCCCAGCCTGCCGGAGCGGAGAGCAGCGTCAGTGGAGTAGAGAGTGCATTCTCCAGATCGGCGAGCAAACGCTCCCGCAACACCAGCGAGTTCGGCAGACGTGGAGGAGCGAGCTTGGTCGAGAGCAGCGCCATCCCCTGGTCAAGCGCCTGGGCGGGCCGCTGCTCGCGCACAAGCGTCTGCGCCGTCTCCTCTAACCAGGCCAGCGAGAGGGTCTCCGTTCGTCCGAGATAGCGCTTGCGGGTGCGGCCCGCTTTGGTCTGGTAGGCATACCAATACGCTCCCCCGCGTGGCCTCCGCTCCAGGTGGACATTGAGCGAGCCTCCTCTTCCGTGGAAGGCAAAAGAAGCGACCTTGCGGAGCCAAACCTGCCATGCAGCTTCGTCTGCTGGTTGAAACCGCTGCTCTAGCTGGCCCTGCGTATACAGCTCATACAGATGCTGCTCCCTGGACCAGACGAGCGCGTGAAGAGGTGCTCTTCCCATCGGGCCTCCCCTGTGTCACCTTTATTCCCAACTGCCCCTCAATTCCTCCCAACACCAAGGAGTATAGCAAAGAGGAAGCCAACAGACAAGGAGTTCGCGACGATCCGATCTGCTCTGAGCTGTTGTCTCAGACGATCCACCCTCAGAGGAAAACCACTTTCTGCGCAGATGTTTGCTCGTTATGGTGTAAATCCCAGGACGGATGCCGGGAGAAATCGGTCCAAGTAGGGGGTTTTTGCATAACCCCCAAAACGGTGCATTCGGCTTCCGTTTTGGGGGGTTATGCAAAAACCCCCATTGTTCCGTGCTATCAGATCCTGTGGAGAGGGTGCGTCGGCTTGCGGCTGTGCTTATTTGATTGCTGCTGGTCACTACACAACAATTGGGATGGTGTCGGAACCTGGCTCTGGTTGTTGGTTGTCGTCATGGGATCACTCCTTTGCCTGCTTTTGAGCCCGGACAATGGGGAGGTAGTAGCCCAGGAGGTAGGCGACGAACGCTCCTATAAAGCCGAGTGCCATCCTCAGCGACAGGTCATTGTGCTGGGTTACAAGAAACTGGTCACCACTGAGCCAGGCAAAGACGAGCAGAGCCAGGCCAGCCACAGCTGCGACGATCCCCACAGGATGTCGCGCGACGATCCCCAAAATCAAGGTCAGCAGCGCAACGACAATGAGCAACGTCCCAATATAGATGTGGAGTTGAATGATGAGGCTATGCCCAAAGACCCAGCTCCAGTCATTTCCGCTCGGAAGCTGCACCTCGAGATTGGACATCATCCCTAAAACGTACTGAAGCACTAAAAGCACAAGCGTGACAAGAACGGTGAGACGAAAAGGTCTCACACGAGCGTCAGTCTGGTTGACAAATGTGGTTTCTCCTCCACGAGCTTGTGTCTGATTCATCATCTTAGTCTCTCCTTACTCTCACCCCGGGTGAGTGTTCGTTGACAGTTCACTAAGGATTCTTTCGCCGTATTCTTGGCCCGTCGTGCTCATGCTACGGGCCAGGCATTTCTCCTGTTGCAAAGAGGTCCCGATGCGACAGGCTGGTTCTCTGCGCTCGCTTGTGGTTGGATACCCTCGGGAGGACCCCACGAGTTCTGATTCTGCATCGGGATATCCTTCTTCCTGAAAGGTGAACGTCCTCCACAGGTCGTGCCGTGTTTTCCAGGGACGAACGAGCCGAGCCCCCGGTTGTGAACGTATCTGTATTAGTTGAGTGTCGGGACTCCTCGCAATTTGTCCGGGTTGGCGATCAGATCAATCTCCCAGATCTGTCCATCGAGTATCTCCAGGGTCAGAAGAACAGCAGGTACACCATGGCTATACACGATCATTCCAGGCTGGCCATTGATGAGGGCGACGCGCAAACGGAAGTCCTCCGGCGCTTTGCGCACCAGGCCCAGCAGATAGCGCGCCACGCTGTGCGCCCCACAGATCGGCTGGCGAGCCGCAAGAGCCTTCCCACCGCCATCCGCATAGACCACGATATCGTTGGCAAGCAGGGCCAGCAGACCATCCATCTCGCCCTCCAGACACGCGCGCAGAAACTGGTGCAGGATGGCCTCCTGCTGCTCTTTGGAAGCAGGATACCGAGCGTGACGCGCTCCCAGGTGCTGACGCGCCCGGCGCACGATCTGGCGACAATGGTCCTGGCTTTTCTGCACCATCACAGCGATTTCTCCATAGTCATAGTCAAAGACCTGGCGCAGCAGGAAGACAGCGCGCTCCAGAGGAGACAACTGCTCCAACAGATGCAAAAACGCCATCGAGAGCGCCTCCGCGAGTTCTGCCATCCCGGTCACACTGCTCTCATCGGTGCTGATCAGCGGCTCGGGGAGCCAGACGCCGACATACTGTTCGCGCCGCACTCGTGCTGAGCGCAGGTGGTCAATCGACAGACGCGTCACCATCGTGCTGAGGTAAGATTTGGGAGAGCGCACGGCCTCGGTCTCGCCGAGGTTTTTGGCTTGATACCAGCGCACAAAGGCCTCCTGCACGCAGTCCTCGGCATCCATCACACTCCCGAGCATGTGATACGCAATGGAAAAGAGTAATGGTTTATATGTTTGAAAAATGTCTTCCTGCTGCATGATCTTGCTCCCGTGAGAGCTCCCACCTGGTTTCCCACACGACATCTTCCTCAGACTTCGAGACCCTTGTCGCCATGATTGCGCATCGCGTGGAAAGTGGAAGCGGTCAATAGCGTGTCGTCCTAGCTCATCTGAGCGCGCGAGCCTGTTCAACCGACCGGAACGAACACGAAGTAGCCCACCGCGATAAACAGGGCCAGCAGCAGCAGGAGGACGGGCACTCCCACGGCTTTGGCCTCGTGCAGGCGCACCAGCACAAGAGATGCAGCCCCTTTCAGTTCAGCAGAGGACATCCGATGAGCCGACCAGGGATGTGCTCTGCCTGGAGCTGAGCTGAGCCATCATCAGCATGGCCGCACTCCTGGCGCTGGCAAAGCAAGCGTCAGCCTTTTCCCCTTCCGGGCCGACCCAATCGCCGGCGGCATACAGATTGGGGAGTCCTGGAACCGCCGGACCGGGACGCCCGGATAGACCGCCAGATCTCGCCTGGATAATCGCATTGGAGGCAATCATCTGCGGCAAGAAGGACTGTTCGACGACTTCAGCGCGCCAGCCAGGCTGCAAGAGATCCATCAGCGCTTCCAGCTCTTGCCTGCTCGTCTCTGGCTCCGCCGCTTCACCAGGTCGCAGATATTTCATGAGATGGACCAGGGCGCTCCCTTCCGGCGCCAGGTGCGCCGAGACGGAATGTACCGAAGCGTAGAGCGGGCGATCCATGTCCAGGATGACGAGATTCCCTGCTCTGGGAAGACGGCGCAAAGCGATATCCAAGCAGGCAACACGAGCCGGAGCCGCCTGTGCAGCCCACCGGCGCAGAGCCTCGTGTGTACCATCTAGCACCAGAGTAGAAGCCGTCTCTGGATCGGTGGCAAGCAACACCGCGCTAGCTTCGTAGTCTGAACCATCCGCCAGGCGCACGCGATATCCTTCTCCAGCCACTTCAATTGCCTTGACCCTGGCCTGCGTGATGAGACGGGCTCCCGCTCCCTGTGCTTGTCGTCGCAGACCATCCACCAGGGTTTGCCAGCCACCATCCAGATAGAGGACCTGGCTCGTCAGCAGAGAAAGAGCCAGACCGGCGGAGAGCAGATCAGGCGCATGAGTATAGGTGGTGATGCGTGCTCTTGCGAGAAGAACCTGGCGGACCTGCGGATGCTGGACCTCCTGTTCGAGCCATTCCTGCAGGTTTCTCTGCTGGAGATCTTCAGCGTTGAGGTGGTTGACACGACCAAACACGCGAATCAATTCTGCTTTGGCGGCCTCTGTCAAGAAAGGGATCTCCAGGAGAGATGTTGCTCCAGGTGGCAAGGGATAGACCTTCCCATCCGCAAGTGCGAAAGACCCGGAACTCTGTGGCAGCGAACCGCTATAGGAGACGCCAAGTTCCGAGAGCACGCGTTCACCTGGTCCATGCAAACGGAACGCATGCGCTCCCTGATTGAAAAAGAACCCGTTGCGCTCGCGGGTTCTCGCACGTCCGCCAGGAGTCCTGGCCTTCTCAAAAAGCAGCACGGCCTGACCGGCTCGCGCAAGATAGGCGGCGGCTGAAAGGCCCGAGAGGCCGCCGCCAACAATGATCACTGGAGGTTGAGTACGTGAATGTGCCATCATCAATCTGTCCCTTTCTTGGTGTGTTCTGTCTGACCCTGCGGCCAGACGCTTGTTTCATTCGAACTGTATGGAGGTGGAGCCGGTTCAGCGTCACGTGAAATTCACCATCCACAACTCTGTTTGCCCCACACTCTCCGCTTCACTGGGATTCAGGGTACGAGTACGATCTTGCCAAGGGTATGGCGCTTCTCCACCTCGCGATAGGCTACGCGCACTTCGGCGAGGGAGTAGACATGGGCAATGGGGATTTCGAGATCCCCCCGGTCGATCAGTCTGGCAAGCTCAGCGAGCACCGCGGCGCTCGCGCCCTGAGCATTCCCGGCCGCCTTGACGCCGTACTTTTCGACCGCCACGAAGTTGAAGATGGTGTTGATGCGTTCTGGCTGCACGCCGAGAGTGAGCGCGCGTTCCACATAGTCGGCCCCGAATGTATCGATGAAGGCATTCAGACGCCCATCAGAAACTTCTCGTATGCGCTCTGAGACTCCTTCGCCATAGGCCAGCGGGATCACACCGTGGTCGGAGAGCCACTGGTGATGGGCGGCACTCGCCAAGCCCAACACCTTTGCCCCTTTCTGGCGCGCCAACTGAACGGCAATCGAGCCTACTCCACCGGCGGCACCGGAGACGGCGACGGTATCCCCTTCCCTGAGCAAGACGGCGCGAACCGCTGCATAAGCCGTCGTTCCTGCCACAAACAGGGAGCCAGCGGCTTCCCAGGAGACGTTGGGAGGGCGATAGATGAGATGAGCAGCTTCGATGACGACGAACTCGGCCTGACTGACCCGGTTATTCGTGAAGCCAACGACCTCCTCGCCGACGACGAAACTTTCCACACCAGCACCCATCTCGGCGACGACGCCAGCGAGATCGCTGCCCTGCCCGGAAGGGAACGTCGCAGGCCAGCGCTGGGCCATGGCCCCCTGACGAATGGCTGCTTCCCCTGGATTAACGCCGGCCGCCTTGACCTTGACCAAAACCTGCCCCGGACCCGGCACTGGGCGCTCGACCTGTACCACCTGCAACACGTCGATCCCCCCATATCGATCAAACCTGACTGCATGAAGCATCGTCTCCCTCCTTTGTCCATGCATGGAACACAACGTTTCTCATCGTTCTCTCCTTCTCAAGATGTTCTGCTTTTATCATCTGCATGTACTCCACCTCAGATGAGTCGATCTGCGCCAAGCCCGCAAAGTGGCGTGGTTATGCACACTCTCCGCTTGCCCCATTCGTACTCCGGCAGGAGCGAGCTTCCCCACAGAAGCTTGCTTCTGCCCACAGGCCATGCACATAGCTAGGGCTTGAGGTCGAGCACCGCTTTGCCGGTTTGCAAATCGACCGGCACCGAAATCTGATCGTGCATGAGCAGCCACTGGCCTCCGATCTTGCGCCAGCAAGCGGTCCAACGCACCCAGGTACCGATCTGCTGCCCAGTGGGCAGGGTTGCGCTCGTCCGGTTGAAGCTATGGGTGAAGGCCACGTCATCGCCCACCGTGATGGACAGGTCAGCAACTTCATAGCCGACCGGACCCGGCACCGACGAGAAGACCTCTTCCCAACGCTTCCTCATGGCATCGGCTCCCACGTAGTGCAGCGGGGGCACTACGTCGAACGTCACGATCTCCGGCGCGTAGATGGACATCACCCCATCGAGGTCCTTCGCGCGCAGCGCCTCGACGTACCCCTCTATGGCCCTTTTGATTGCGGCTTCATCGTTGTTCTTGTGTTCTTCGATGGTCATCGTTTTCTCCTTCCGCTCGCCTGTGGTGAATCCCAGGGTATCGCGGTGATGGGTGCATGTTGGGGAGAAGCAATCAGTCGCTTCTTCCCACCAGGGACGTTTCCTTTCTCCCCAGTAGGGAGAAGCTTGCTGTTCCCGCTTCGTACACGAGACGAAATACGCTTGGCGTTTGTGACACCCTTTCTCTCTTCGTGTCCATCACGCAATGATATGGCTCTCCTTCACATCGCGTGAAGCAAAAAGGTGGAAGAAGATCTGTCTCGAGAGAGATTACTGCTCAAGCCTCTCGAAATAGGCTTCTCTCTGATGAATGTAAGAGCTTTTACGGATTGTGGGGAGAACCTCTCCTGTTTCATGGACGATGAAGTCGGCGCGAGCAATGTGCAACGTAAAGGAGCCAGGGAGCTTTCCACTTTAGTACCATGCAGAACTAAAGTGTATTCACAGCGCTGATAGCTTCCCTTATCGGCAGCGTCTCGTTCATAAAATGCCGCAACAGTGCCGATAAGCTGTTGACGCATGAGCTTTTCTCTGCTACACTAACACTGCCGATAAGCTGTATCGTCATGCGTCTCTTTCCAATCGTCGTCGTCATTCAGAAGAATATCGGGAGGGGTTATGTCGAATGATCTGATAAGTGAGTATCTTGCAACCCTTGTCACGCGGGGTACCTCTCTTGCCACACAACGAGCGTCTCGATCAGACCTCATGCAGTTCTGTAGGTGGTGGGAAACCAGACATCAACAGCCCTTTGATGTGGCGCATGTGGTTGATCGTGACCTGCGTGACTGGAAGCACCAACGCCAGCAAGTTGATGGGGCAGCTCCTGCGACCATCAATCGGGGGCTTTCTACCTTGCGCCAGTTTTGCACCTGGGCCGTCGAACAGAAACTCGTCGCCGAGAATTCAACGATAGGCATTGAGGATATTCCCTCTACTCCGTTAGCACCTCGCTCCCTTCCCGATCAGGCGGTTGACGCTTTGCTTCGAGCAGCAAGGAATGAACATGATCTCCAGCTCCGCTTGCGCGATGAAGCCTACCACCAGCCCATCGGTCACCTCCGGCTGCTCGCTCTGCTCGGCTCTGGTGAAGAGTTCTTCGACTTCGGCTCGAAGCTGGATCTCCACCTCCAGCAGACGCTTGTAACTGACGGCTTTACGCTTTGAAGCATCGGCATGCACCTTCGTCCCGTCCAGGCTGATCGTGCCAAGTTTCAGCACACCCGCCTCCTGAGCCAGCAAGAGGACCTGTACGAAGAGATCCTTCAGTTCTTGCAGGAAGGTGCGCCGAAACGTGGCGAGCGTATCGTGGTCAGGATGCAGATTGCCTGCGATGAAGCGAAAGGGCACGGCCTCATAGGTGGCACGCTCAATCTTGCGCGAGCTGAACACTCCTGTCGCATAGCCATAGAGCAGCAGGCCCAACAACACTTCTGGTGCGTAGGGTTCCCCACCGCGTGGCCCATAGCGGGCATACAGAGCCGAAAGGTCAAGCAGGGCCACACTATCCACCACGAAACGGACCAGATGGTCAGGCGGCAGACAGTCACCCAAGCGGACTGTCAGATCCAACGCCTGATCATAGTCCACGGTTTTGAAGGTTCTTTTCATGCACATAGTCTACCATTACTGACGAGTTGGCGTTTGCTTCTCTCCGACAAGCTGCTAGCACTCCTTATCTATGCTGGCCTCCGTGTTCAGGAAGTCTGTGACGTCCAGGTACGCGATGTTGATCTGGCAGGAGGAACTGTAATCGTTCGCAGTGGCAAAGGGGGAAAGGCTCGTCGGCTGCCTTTGCATCCCGATGCGCAGCATCTCTTGCAGCGATACCTGAGCGAAGTGCGCTGCCCATTGGGTATACCACCTATCGGGAGCGAACAGGAGCGTGAACCTTTTCTCGTAGGGATGCAAGTGACAGTTCTAAAGCGTCCTCTCGTTCCAGGCATCAAAACGCGTGTGGTCCGGCAGCGCATTAGCGATCTGGGTCGGCAAGCAGCAACCCAATTGCGTGAAGCCGCAAAGCGAGAGCGGAACCTGGAGCGGGCCGAGCGTTTGAGGGTACTTGCTCAGCAGCTTGATGTGGTTTCGCCGCATATGTTGCGTCACAGCTTGGCGAAACGCATGCTCAACAATGGCGCACAGCTTCCAGAAGTACAGCGAGTGCTGGGCCATACCCGGCTCTCGACCACAGGCATCTATCTCACCCCTAGTGAGGACGATGTACGGGCTGCCATTAGCCGGGCAGGAATATAGAACCGAGAGAACTACATGTCTCTCTAATCTGCATGAAGATTAGGATGGTGAGCTGAAAAGAGGTTGATGATGTCAAACGTGGAAAACCCCATAACCGACGCGCTCAGATTGATTCAGACTGATACCACCCATAGCTTCTCGCGCATTTTTGGCCAAACAGTCAGCTTCGAGGATGGCTTTAGTCTGGAACTCTTTCGAGGAGATGTCTATCTTGGCTCGATCCTTTCCAGTCTGGTGCAGCAGGTCGCTCAGATGAAGCAACGTTTTCGGGCATTGAGAGCGAAAGATGGAGATACCCTCTACCGAGTTAACCTCAGCCCCTGGGTGCAACCGATACAGGACAGGCTGCAGACCAAAGATGGCTATACACGGGAGTACGAAGTCATCGTCGAGCTACAAGTATGTGACTCATTGCAATTTATCAAACTCTATGTAACCATTCAGTAGTGTAAATTTTGGAATTCCATGAGCGGAATCTGTACAATTAGATGAGCGCTTTTCGCTCTCGTTCTCTCCCTTCACATTTCTCTTGAAGCGCTCACAAAGCCAAAGCAAGGCTTTTCTTCACAGAAAGGATGCGTCCGTCCTCGCTCACATAATTGTACAGATTCCGCTCATGGAATTCCAAAATTTACAGCTGGCTCCACCGACCAAAGTTGTGACAAGTATAGAATGCAAGCACAGGACGATGGCTGAAGGTCAGTTTTTCCTTTCCAATACTAAGGCGAATATCTTTCCAGATCGCTTCCTACGTTTGCTCACAATTGAACGTAGGTCTGGACGAGAGGCCCGTCTATCAGGCCGTAACCTTTCTGCAACCCCCTTTTTATCTTAAATGTCAATTGGCTGCAGGTCCGGATTGCAAATCTCAGCTTATCTGCTCGAATCGAGTCAAATGTCCACCAAATTATTGCTCACCTGGAGATCAGCGTTTCATGAGCATCCCGCAGAAGTCCCAGGATCGTCTCATCGTATTGCCGGTTGTGGGATAGCACGTTAGAATGAATGAGTATTGCAACTAATCTGTATTAGTTGCAATGGAAATAAACCGAACAGTAAAGGAGTTTTCTATGCACAATCTTCACGAAACAGCCGATGAATTTATTGCACGCAAATCGGCAGAGCAACAGGTAACAGCAAAGTTACGAAGCCCTGAAGAGGGAAAATCCTGGGTATTCCAGGTTGAAGCTCGGACGTATGTATCTGACTATTCTAAAATGGTGTATGTCATGGAGCGGTTAAGTGGTGGTTGGATAACAGGTGATCAGGGATTCACGGTAAAACGGAACAGCGCATCTAGATCCCGACAACTCTTTGCGCTATACTGCTGATAACGTAGCAATCTTACTGACACTTTATCAAGGATGATCCTCATGGCAACGACGATGGCACAAGAGCAACGCCAAGCGGCGAAGCGCTGCATCATCGCTCAGATCGAACAGGGAGCTTCGGTGCAACAAGCAAGGGCGACCATAGACATCCCGATGCATCGAGCAACCGTGTATCAACTTCTCAAGCGTGTGCGTACAGAGGGTGAAACGGCTTTTTCTGATGGACGACACGGTCACCCAATCAAGCTGCGAGGCGAGGTCCGAACATTTCTCATCGAGCTCTGTCAGCAAGCGCCCTCCACTCCTAGTTCTGTCGTGCAAGCAGCCTTGCACGAACGGTTTCGCCTCACTATCAGTGTCAGTCAGCTCAATCGTGTGCGCGCCTCCCTTGGACTGAGCAGTCGGTGCATACAACGAGAAAAAAAAGTCATCGGAGGTCACACCAACTGAGTCAGAGTGGCAAGAGGGTGCGGGAAGTTTGTTGCTCTTAGCGGCTGTGGCCGAGACGGGCTTATTCGCTCAGTTTTCCCAGGCTCTCCCTCCAGAGATGATCCAACCTCGTTCATTACGCCACCCCGATGGCCTTTCCACCGGTCACAGGTTGTTGTTGACCCTGCTCTTTCTTGGTGCAGTAGAGTTGCGCCGCACATGGGACCTGCGCAGCTATACTGGTGATGGATTGGCCTTGCTTACGGGAAGAAAGCGAGCCTACAGCTATCGATACGCCGAGGAATTCTTGGTGCGCATTGCTCAAGCTAGCGGTGCTGAACGCCTGACGGATACCCTCGCTCGCTGGACTGCACATCTTTGGAATATTCAGGACACGAGCAAAGAAGCGCCCTCGTCTGCTTACTATGTTGATGGACATCGCAAGCCCGTTTACACTGAGGTGCTCGTTCCACGAGGATTGGTGGGACGGCTCGGCAGTATCCTGGGATGTCGTGCCCTCGTGCTCCTGCATGATGCCCAAGGACACCCCTTACTTGCTACTACCCATCGCGGAGATCTGCATTTGACCAACGGGCTTCCTTCCA
>WNGM01000256.1_pt1 | contig 41967 bp, 39 predicted proteins | sample 5400571 | NCBI WGS metagenome assembly WNGM01 (sample SAMN13153378, study PRJNA577476) | soil metagenome | isolation source: 100 cm soil or saprolite under Garry oak tree replicate 2 | place: USA:California | collected 2016-06-15 | reverse complement strand
CCGGTAGCGCTGGTACTCATCGGGGTGCCGGCGGGCCAGCTCGGCCAGCGCGCGGGGGCGGCAGGTGCCGTAGCCGCCGCGGTTTTGGCGCTGGCGGCGGCACTCCTTGCACTGGGCGGAGCGGCCGGCGCTTCGCTTGCGGTCGAGGTCGAACAGCTCCACCCGCTTGACCCGGCCGCAGTCATAGCAGCGCTTGGTCAGCATGGCCCGCCCCCTTCGGCCTGAGACTGGGGCTGCTGGCCGGCCTGGCGGGCGCGCTGGAGCATGCCAAGGACGACCAGGAACGTGGGCGTGTCCAGGTAGTCTGCGAGCCAGTTGAGGATGCGGCGGTCCCAGGCGCCAAGCTCGACGCCCTGGAGCACCTGATCCAGCAGCGCCTTGCGCCGGTCGACCACCATGAACAGCTCGCGGGGCTCCCGCTCGTAGGGACCGTGAGCTGTAGGAGCGTGGCTCACGCGGCATCACCACCCCTCGCACGCATGGCGCGCCGCTTCCGCTGTGTCCAGGCGCGATGGGCAGCCTTGAGGCAGGCGCGGCACCTCCGATGCCCCTGGGGCGTGTAGTAGGTGTTGGCCCACGTGAACGGATGGCCGTGCTTGCAGCGGGTCTTGCCGGCGTTGAAGTGCCGCGCCAGGTCCCAGCCGGCGCGGGTCTGGCGTCCGCGACGGTCCAGGGAGATCAAGCGGCGAAGCTCCTGCTGCCGCTTGCCGCCCCACACGCCATAGACCTGGCCGGTCCGGATCGCGTACGCGAGACAGGCGCTCTGCACCGGGCAGGGCCGGCAGACCGCGAGCGCGTCGTCCTCGTGGTCGGGGTCAAAGAACGGGTCAGCGGCGGCGGTGGCCAGGCCGCGACAGCGGGCGAAGCGGCGCCAGTGACGAATGGCCGTCATGCGGCATCACCACGTTGGCGCTTGGTGCGGCGTGCCTTTGCGGCGGCCAGGGACAGGCGGGCGAAGTAGGCGCTACGGGCCTGCTCGGCACGGCGGGCGCGCTCCTCCGAGTCGAGGGTGCCGTCGGGGTCGACCTCGCGCTCGAAGCGGGCGAGGAAGGCGGCGCGGCCGGGGGCCGAGGTCACGCGCGAGTCGTTCTGCGCGTGCATGAGGTGGGCAGCCATGCGGGCCTGGAGGCTCCGCTCGGCCGGGCTGCGCTCCTGCCGACTACGGGCAGGCGCACGGGAAGAGGTACGCTCATCGCGCATCTCGGGGGGTCCTTTCGACGGGCTGCCGGGATGTCAGGCCCCGGAGCAGTAGCCGCTGCTGCCGGGGCCGCTTCTTTGCTGCTGCACCTCCTTTCGGTGGGGACTCTTCCGACCCAGATGGGGCCTTATACAGCCTCTAAGGTGGGTCTTGAAGGTCCGATTGTCAAGGGCGAACAAGGCCGCGATCATGGCCGGATGGAGATGTCCGAAGTCATACGCCGCCGTAGAGCTGAGCTGGGCATGTCTCAGGCAGACCTCGCGGCGGCGGCCGGGGTAGGCGCACGCCAGATCAGACGCTACGAGGCGGGTGAACAGCAGCCTGTCCTCTCGGCCGCTGCTGCCATTGCCGATGCGCTCGGGATCTCCGTCAACGAACTGGTGTCTAACTCGCGTGCCCGCGTGGTCGAGAGCTCGGCCATCAGTGTGGTTGATGCGGTGATGGCTGATCCTCACTTGGACGACGGCGGCCGGGAACTGCTGACAACCGTGTACCGCTGGCTCATTCGCCAGCGGCAGGACCGTAGCGCCAAGTCGTGAGTGCATGGCGCTACCTTGCGGAATCAGCCCAGCGCTCGAAAGCCCAGGGTCATATACCAAGATGGTCTAGGATTCGCGATAGAAAGCGGGGATTCGTGACTTCCAGAAGACACCAGCCGCCAGTACCGCCCCCTGGCTTCTGGGAGCGTCCCGAGATTGTCGAGGCGTTGGCTGCGCGTGACATGGGCGCCGTCGTTCGTAACTACCGCAAGTGGACGGGAGCCAGCCAAACAGATGTCAGCATCCTGGTTGGCATTCCGCAGCCTCATGTAAGCGAGCTTGAGCGGGGCTTCCGCCACGTCACCGCGCTGGACCTCTACGAGCGCTTCGCTGACGGGCTGGGCATCCCTCGCCGTCTACTCGGCCTTGCCGAGCGCTCGCAGGATGGTTCACCGCTCGATGGAACGGACGAGCAGGTTGCGAGCAACCAGCGCGAATGGCTGCGCACACGTCGCATGCTTAACCAACATCGTCCCAAGCTGACGCAGCTCGCGGCGCGGCTCTACCCGTCGTCCATTAGGCTCGCCGATACGGGCATCCTCACGCCCGACGAATGGCGACTCGATGAGCCGCTCGATCTCAGCTCGATTGACCTGACGTTGCGCGACGCGCCGCCGCCGCCCGTAACCGGCCGGCACGAGGAAACGCGGCCCCTGCGCCCTCTGATTGCGCCAGGACGACACTACGACAAGTATCACCGCGCTATGCGCGACCTGGACCGGCCCCGGTTGTTCGAGAACCGCGTCTGCTACCGCCTCTTGGGCGTCAAGTGGCCGAAGTTTGCCGTACAGGGCGGGCTTACCCTGGGGCACATGCGCTACTTCGACATGATCGACGTGGGCGAAGCCCTGGCCCACGAAATAGCCCTAGCGTCGATCGATCGCGATGGCAAGGTCAGAGAGGACCGCTGTTCCTGGGAGCGCCTACCGTTCCGCAGACTCGTCCGTGACCCGTTCGACCTCAAGGCGTATCCGCTGATGCTGTCGATCAGCACGCTCACGATTCGCCGAAGTCGGGCAGGCGCTACCTTCCTTCTGCTCCGACGCGGCACCGGTCAAGTAGCGATCGCGGGCGGCATGCTCAGCGTCATGCCGACTGGCGTCTTTCAACCGGCATCGATCCTCCCGGCGCCCGAGTCCCCAGACTTCGATCTGTGGCGCAACATGATGCGGGAGTACAGCGAGGAATTTCTCGGCAACCCTGAGCACGATGGCAGCGGCGACCCCATCGACTACGCGAATGAGGAGCCGTTCCGGACGCTCGATGCCGCTCGCTGGGCCGGCAAGATCCGTGTCTACTGCCTCGGGGCCGGGATCGACGCCCTGAACTTCGTTGGCGACCTTTTCACAGTCGCCGTCTTTGACGCCAATGTTTTCGATGAAGTCTTTGACGACCTGGTCGAGTTGAACGAGGAAGGTACTGTGGCGCGTGGTCCAGACCGCCAGCAGTTCACCTTCGACCACTCAACCATCCGTGACCTGCTGGCCACCGAGCCAATGGCTCCCAGCGGCGCAGCCTGCCTGCACCTTGCTTGGCAGCATCAAGCATCGTTGCTGAGCTGACCGGGGCTACAGCCGGTCACCTGGCGAGAGGCGCCGATGTGCTTCCCGGGCGCGGGCGTCGGCGGCTGAGGCGCCGTAGCGCTGGAGCATGGCGCGGGACTTCCAGCCGGCGAGGCGCATTAGGTCGGTCTCGCCTCCTCCTTCGGCGAGCCACTGATGGGCGAACGTGTGACGAAGCTGGTGCGGGTACAGCCCTGGGAGGCCAGCGTCGGCGCCACGGCGGCGAAGCATCTGCGCCATGCCAGAGTCAGTGAGGCGCCCTCTCGGGCCGAGCCAGAGCCAGTCAAGACGCGTGTGGCGGTGGCGCACTCGGGCGCGAAGGTAGCGGTCCAGCGCCACGCCTGCTCTGTGGCCGAACGGAAGCGAGCGGGGCCGGCGACCCTTGCCCAGCACGGTGATGACCTCCAGGTCCAGGTCCACGTCGGCGAGCTTGACGCCGGCCAGCTCGCCACGGCGGGGGCCGATGTCGAGCAGTAACAGGATGATCGCGGTGTCACGGCGGGCCTCGAAGTCGCGGCCATCGCACGCCTTGAGCAGCCGCCGTAAGCCATCGTCGGGCACCACCGGGACGGGCTGCTCGGGCACAATCGGCGGCTTCATGTGTGCCATAGGGCTCGCGTCGATCTCCTGCTCTTCCACCAGCCAGGTGTACAGGATGCGCAGCGCCTTGTAGTAGGTCCAGGCGGTCGAGGCGGCGCGGCGGCCGAGCAGGTCGCCGACGAACGCCTCCAGGTCGGCACGGTCGGCGGCGGCCAGCTCCTTACCTCGGGCTCGGAGGAAGCCCTCGGCCTGGCGGACTCCGGCGAGGTAGGTCTCGATCGTGCTCGTGGCGCGGTTTTCGGCGCGCAGGTGCCGGCGAAACGAGCGGACCAGCGGGCTCAAGGTGCTGTCGTCCATGCGCCGGAAGGTAGCCCAGGGAAGTGCTGTCCATCCGTTATGCGCTGTCGCCGGAGGCGCCCGAAAAGCAAAGTGACCAGCGTTTCCGCTGGTCAGTGGTGGTGTGGTGGGCCTGCGAGGACTTGAACCTCGGACCTCTTCCTTATCAGGGAAGCGCTCTAACCGCCTGAGCTACAGGCCCCGGGGAGCTGGAGACCAGATGATACCTGCAAGGACCCGCCGAGCCGCAAGCACCACCTGACCCCAAGGATCTGGTCCCAGCCGACCTATCCGCAACTCATCCGCAAGCTATCCGCAAGGCCCCTTCGCGAGCGTGCGGATGAGTTCGTACACCGGGGAGGACGGCACATGGCATGGCTTCGGTACATCGCACCCTCGGCCCGCCACCCTCGAGAGCGCTGGCAGGTCCGCTATCGGGACCCATCCGGCAAAGAACGGTCAGCAGGCATCTACAAGACTCCGCGGGCCGCCGAGGCCGCTCGTAAGCGGATCGAGCGGGGGCTACCCCCAACCCTCGAGGTCCTGCCGACCGACGACATCGAACCTACCAAGGCACAGACCCTGTTCGGCGACTACGTGGAAAGGGTCTGGTGGCCGACTTGGAAGGCGCAGCACCCCGACTCGGCCTATCAGACCGGCAAACGCATCGAAAAGCGCATCCTGCCGCACTTCGGCAACCGGCCGTTCGCGGCCCTGGACGCCGATCTGGTGGGTGCCTGGAAGGCGCACCTGGCTCGCTCGGGTCTCAAGGCGTCCAGCGTCAACAGCTACCTCAGCCTGCTCGGCACCATCCTCAACGCCGCCGTCGACAGCGACTACCTCCCCTACTCCCCCCTCATGCGCAAGAGCCGCGCCGGCCGGGTCTCCGCCGCCAAGAACCTGCCGGTGGATCGCCGCGAGGTCTGGATCACCCGCAGCCAACTCGACCTGCTCGCCGAGACGATCCCGCCGCGGTATCGAGCGCTCGTCATCGTGGCAGCACTGACCGGGATGCGCTGGGGCGAGCTGGCCGCCCTCCACTGGGATGCTGTGCAGCTGGACCGGCCACTGAACGACGGTGCGGTCGGTGGGCCGGGTCGGCTGCGGGTGGTCCGGGCGCTCAGCGATCCAAGCCGCTGTGGCCGCGACCGGCGGATCAAGGGCCCCAAGAGCCAGGCCGGACGCCGCACGATCGCACTCGACCAAGAGGCCTGCGATGTCCTCCGCCAGCACCGCGACGACTTCACGGACCACCGCAGCGGGCTGGTGTTCACCACCCCAGGTGGCGCCCGCGGGCCGGGTGGCGCACTGGCAGCCAACAACTTCCGCCGCGTGTGGCTGCGCATCCTCGAGCAGGCTGGCCTCGATGGTGGCTGGCCGGAGTACGGCGGGCTGCATTTTCACGACCTGCGGCACTCGCATGCCACCTGGCTGCTGGCGTTGCGGGTGCCGATGATCGCGGTCTCCGCTCGGCTGGGCCACGCCAGCCCGGTGATCACGATGATGACCTATGCCCATGTGGACCGGCAGGTCGACCGTGGCCTGCTCACCGCCGAGGACCTCGGCCTGGCCACCAGCGAGGAGGACCAGCACAGCCGTTCCGCGTAAAGGCGATCCACCTCAGTAGGTGAGCCGCCACCTTCGGGTGGCGGCTCCCTCCTCCTCGGAGGCTCCCCGTGCCGGCTGGGCAGCCGGCGGCGGTCGGGCGGCGAGGTAGGCGTTGAGCTGCTGCTCGGGGAAGCGCCACATCCGCTCCCCGACCTGCACCCCACCGAGCAGGTGCTTGTGCTTGTAGACCCAGCTCACCGAGACCTGGAGCCGCTCGGCGACCTGACTGGCCGTGAGGTAGTTCCCCGTCACGGCAGTCCCAGGTCGGGGATGCTGAAGGGTTCCGTCAAGGGGAACGGCCGCTTGGGCGCATGGAGGAGCTGGCGGGTCTGGTCGACGACCACCTCGACCTGGCTACGACGAAACCGCTGGGCAGCACCCACGAACGGATCGCCGAGCGCCCGCTCTGGATCCTGGATCCGGTAGTCCTTGCGGAACAGCACGATCGACAGGGCACCTTGCCGCCACAGCTCGCGAGCCTCAGGCACTCGCGGCGGATCACCGAGCTCAGCAACCAGATACGGCGGCGGTGCCGCCGCGACCTCGTCCAGGGCGCGCTCCTCGCGCTCCAGCAACGTCTGCGCATGACAGCGGCCTTGGAGGAACTGCCGGAGGTGGTTGAGCTGCCAGTCGTGGAGAGCCTGGAGACGACGCTCGTGCTCGGCCACGATCCGCTCGGCATGCCGCTGGCGGTCGATCAGCCGCCAGCGCTGGTCCTTGCGCAGTTCGATCTCGGCGTCCACGGCCCTGCGTGTCTGCATGTCGCCGAGCCGACCAGGTCGGCGTTGCCGTGCTTCCAGCCGCGCGATCCAGTTGTCGGCCACTGCTCGCTGCGACAGCAGCACGCCCAGCCTCCTCCGGCTGGCCGCATACGCCTGAGCATCGACCGGTGGGCGCGCGTCCAGAAGTTGGAGCGTCCGATGCACGCTTGCTCGCAGCGTGCCGGTCGGCATGGAGCGGGATTGGCGTCGGACCTCCTGGACGATCGCGCGATCGCTCCCGCCGGCAAGGTCGCGCGCCGATGCCCCCAACAGGTGACGCAGCCCATCGAGCAGCCGGGAGACCTCCGCGGACTCCGAGCTGCTGGCGATGTCGTCCAGCGACGAGGTCGCCGGTGCGCCCGGAGGATCGTTCATGCCCCAAGCGGATGCCCACGTCCCATCGCTTGGGGGAAGGATGGGCGGCTGGGCGGGGCCTGGACGAGATCTAGGGCGAACTGGCGGGCCTGGGAGGGATGCTGGCAGATCGCATTGCGGAGCACCTGCAGCAGGTCGGCTTCGACATGGTCGGCGGCCCCCTGGTCAACGGTGGCGACCGAGGCGGCAATTCGACGCAGCCCAGGCAGCAGCACCCCAGCCAGGGCGACCAGCCACCTGCCGCCGTGTTCAGCGGCCAGGTGGACCAACCCGTCGAGAACGGCTCGCTGGAGGTCGCTGGTCGCCGCGGGGTGCTGAAGCATCACCCGCAGCTCACCAAGCGGGATCGGACGGGCGGGCAGGCCGTGGCCCAAGTGGCGGCCGTCCAGCGCCATACACGCCGGACCGACAGCCAACAGCCGAAAGCAGGTCTCCAGGGTGTCGAACGGGGAACGCGGAGGGATGTCCATGGAATGGTGGCTCCTTGTCTGACGGTCCGGGGAGCCCCATTTGGGAGGAAAGGCCTTGCAGGAGCCTCATCGAGGCGCTTGCATGACGCTTACACCACGCTGCAGGACGTCACCCTCATCTGGAGCAAGTCCGTCCTCACTCCCACTTACGGCACAAGGCCGCACAGCTTCGATGCGTGACCGTCAAGTGAGGCCGGGAGGTGCGAGGAGGTCCGCGGCCCATCGCCGGACGGTGACCTGTCTCGTGGTGAACCACGAGCGCGCGCTGCCGTCGTGCAGACCAGTTAGCCTATGGGTTCGGTGAGATCGGTCCTGCCGACCGGGTTGAGGGGTAGGGGAGGTAGTTGCGGCTCGAGGACCTGGTAGCGGGCATGCGTGTGTCGGGGGTCCTTCCCAGCGGTGACGTCAGCGTCATCGCGGTGCACCCCTACGGTGACGGCGCCCTGGAAGTCACCTACAAGGATGGTGACGGTGAGGTCGGCCAGCAGATCCTGTACCGCGCTGACGAGGCCAAGCTGGCGGCCGCCGCCACCGCCGGGCCCTCCTTCGACGGTGACGGTGCGGCGTTCCGGCTGGCCGCGGAGGCGCTGCGGATCCGGATGGCTGGCCAGCACGACGCCATGCTTGCGGTCACGACCAGCGACCTGGAGCCGTTGCCCCACCAGATCAGGGCGGTCTATGGCGAGCTGCTGCCGCGGGTGCCGCTACGGTTCCTGCTTGCTGACGATGCGGGTGCCGGCAAGACGATCATGGCCGGGCTGTACGTCAAGGAGTTGGCGCTGCGGGGCGATCTTGCGCGATGCCTGGTCGTGGCGCCTGGCGGTCTGGTGGAGCAGTGGCAGGACGAGCTGTACGAGAAGCTGGGAATGCGGTTCGAGCTGCTCACCACTGACCTGATCGGTGCGACCCCGGTCGGCGAGCGAGTATTCACGGCCCACCCGATGCTGATCGCCCGAATGGACCAGCTCGCCCGCAACGACGACCTGCTGGCGGACCTGGAGCGCACCGACTGGGACCTGGTCGTGGTCGACGAGGCGTACCGCATGTCGGCCCACTACTACGGCAACGAGCTGAAGACCACCCGCCGCTACGAGCTCGGCCGCCTGCTCGGACGGGTAGCGCGGCACTTCCTGCTGATGACGGCGACCCCGCACGCCGGCAAGGAGGAGGACTTCCAGGCCTTCATGGCACTGCTCGACACCGACCGGTACGAGGGCCGGTTCCGCCGCAACGAGCACACCGCCCATGCCGGCGACCTGATGTGCCGGCGGGTCAAGGAGGAGCTGCTCACCTTCGAGGGCAGGCCGCTGTTTCCGGAGCGGCGCGCCTCGACCGTCCCCTACGTGCTCTCGCCGCTGGAGCACGAGCTGTACGAGGCAGTGACACGCTACGTCCGTACCGAGATGAACCGGGCGGATCAGCTCAGGCAGACCGGTGAGGGCCGGCGTGGCAACACTGTCGGGTTCGCGCTCACGGTGCTGCAGCGCCGGCTCGCGTCCAGCCCGGAGGCGATCCTGCGGTCGCTGGAACGACGTCAGGGTCGGCTGGAGCTGCGCCTCCGGGAGATGCAGGCGCGCCCTGTGGCGCCCGAGGGCGACCAGGGTGTCGAAGACCGGCTCGGCGCGGCGACTGTCGAAGAGCTGGACGACGTGCTTGAGGAGCTGGGCGGAGGGGAGCTTGAGGAACTGGAGGAGCAGGTGGTCGACGCGGCCACTGCGGCCCGCACGGTCGAGGAGCTCCGCCACGAGATCGCCGTTGTGGGAGACCTGGTGGGCTTGGCGCGTTCGGCACGCCGCTCAGGCACGGACAAGAAGTGGACAGAGCTTCGTGACCTGCTGCTGTCGGATGAGGTGCGCGATCACCGCAGCGGGGCCTCGCGCAAGCTCATCGTGTTCACCGAGCACCGCGACACACTGGGGTACCTGGTCGACCAGATCCGGGCGCTGGTCGGCCGGACCGAGGCGGTCGCGGCGATCCACGGTGGCTTGCCGCGCCCGGAGCGCCGTGCGGTGCAGGCCAGGTTCATCCAGGACCGGGAATGTGTGGTGCTGGTCGCCACCGATGCGGCCGGGGAGGGGCTGAACCTGCAGCGGGCCAACCTGATGGTCAACTACGACCTGCCGTGGAACCCCAACCGGATCGAGCAGCGGTTCGGCCGCATCCACCGGATCGGCCAGCGCGAGGTGTGCCACCTGTGGAACCTGGTCGCCACCGACACCCGCGAGGGGGATGTCTTCCTGCGGTTGCTGGACAAGCTCGAGCAGCAGCGGCAGGCCTACCGCGGCAAGGTTTTCGACGTGCTCGGCGAGGCATTCGAGGGGATGCCGCTGCGCAAGCTGCTCATCGACGCGATCCGCTATGGCGAGCAGCCCGAGGTGCGGGCGCGGCTGCACACGATCATCGATGAGCGGGTCGGCGAGGGTCTGCCCGCCCTGCTGGCCGAGCGGGCACTGCACCGCGACATGCTCTCGCTCGCCGACGTCGAGCGGATCCGGCTGGAGATGGAGGAAGCGCAGGCGCGCCGGCTGCAGCCGCACTTCATCCGCGCCTTCTTCGCCGACGCGTTCGCCCGGCTCGGCGGCCGCATCGGCCGCCGGGAGCCCGGGCGCTTTGAGATCACCGCTGTCCCGCCGGCCCTGCGCGGGCGGCGAGGGTTCGGCGGCCGCGTGGTGCTGTCCCGCTACGAGCGGGTCTGCTTCGACCGCGAGCACCTGCGCCCGCCTGGCCATGTCACCGCCGAGCTGCTGGCACCCGGGCATCCGCTGTTCGACGCGGTGGTCGCCACGACCATCGACGACCACCAGCACGTGCTCGCCGCCGGCACGATGCTGGTGGACCGCCACGACCCCGGCGAGCAACTGCGCCTGCTGGTCGCGTTGCGGGAGCAGATCGACGACGGCCAGCGCCCGGCACGCACCGTCTCCAAGCGCTTCGGGTTCGTCGCGCTGCTGCCGGATGGCCGTGCGCGCCAGGGCGACGGCGCGCCGTACCTTGACTACGAGCCGGCATCACCCCAGGAGCTCCCGTTGCTGGCCGGGCTCGACCACCCATGGCGGGATGACTCGGCGGCAGAGCGGGCGGTCGAGTGGGCCGCAGCCAACAGCCTGCGGGACCACCTGACCCAGGTCCGCGAGCGGGTCGAGCACGACGTGGAGCGGACCCGGCTGCTGGTGTGGGAGCGGCTCACCCAGGAGATCAACCACTGGTACGCCGAGTCGCAGGAGCTGGCCGCGCTGGTCCAGGCGGGACGGGCGGTCCGCCTGCGGCCCGAGACCGCCAAGGCCCGCGCCGAGGACCTCGAGCGCCGCCTGGAAACCCGCATGGCGGAACTGGATCGCGTCGCCCACCTGCACCCACGTACCCCGGTCGTTGCGGCGATGGCGCTGATCGTCCCGCAGGGATTCGTCCAGCGACTCCTCGGCACCAACGCGACGGCGGCCGCGCCGCACGCACGCGACACCGCCGAGGTCGACCGTCGAGCGGTCGCCGCCGTCCTTGCCGCCGAGCGGGCACTCGGCCGTGAGCCCGAGGTCATGCCCCACAGCAATCCCGGCTTCGACATCCGCTCGAGAACACCCGACGGACACTGGGTCTTCATCGAAGTCAAAGGCCGCATCCTCGGCGCGGAGGAGTTCCACGTGACCAGGACCGAGGTCCTCATGGGCAAGAACGCCGAGCGCTACCGCCTGGCGCTGGTCGCCGTCCACCCTGACGGTCCACAGGGCGACGAGGTCCGCTACCTGACCGCTCCATTCGCGGGAGTAGAGTTCGGCGACCTGAAGGTGACGTCCATCGCGCCAGCGTGGCGCGACAGTTGGGAACGAGGAGGGCCGCCCCGGTGAGCACCGAGGATCCTGGCTACAAGCGCAAGCTCATCGAGGTCGCGCTGCCCCTGGAGGACATCAACCGCGAGGCCGCCCGAGAGAAGTCAATCCGCCACGGCCACCCCTCCACCCTGCACCTGTGGTGGGCGCGCCGGCCGCTCGCGGCCGCCCGCGCGGTGCTGTTCGCGCAGCTCGTCGACGACCCCTCGGCGCATCCCGACAGGTACCCCACGCTGGAGGCGCAGGCCGCACGGCGCGAGGAGCTCTTCGACATCATCCGCGACCTGGTGAAGTGGGAGAACTCCAACAACGAGGCGGTACTGAGGAAGGCCCGCAAGGAGATCTGGGACTCCTGCGACGGCCACCCGCCGCCGATCCTGGACCCCTTCGCCGGCGGTGGCACGATCCCGCTGGAGGCGCAGCGGCTGGGCCTGGAGGCCCACGCCAGCGACCTCAACCCAGTGGCGGTACTGATCAACAAGGCGCTGATCGAGATCCCGCCCAAGTGGGCGAATCAGCCGCCAGTCTTCCCCGGAGCCGCCCAGCAGCGGTTGGACTGGTCAGGCGCAACCGGGTTGGCCGAGGACGTCCGCCGCTACGGCCGCTGGATCCGCGACGAGGCCGAGAAGCGCATCGGCCACCTCTACCCAAAGGCAAAGCTCCCCGACGGCTCCGAGGCCACCGTGATCGCCTGGATCTGGGCGCGGACCGTCACCTGCCCCAACCCGGCCTGCGGCGGCACCATGCCGCTGGTCCGCTCGTTCTGGCTCGGCAAGAAGAAGGGCAAGGAGCGCTACGTCGAGCCAATCCCCGAGGGCAAGCGGGTCCGCTTCGAGATCCGCGGCCCCGCCGGCACCCCCCGGGAGGGTACCGTGGGTCGCAACGGCGCTGAGTGCCTGCTGTGCGGAACACCAGTCCCCCTCGCCTACATCCGCTCCGAGGGCAAGGCCGGCCGCATGTCCGCCCAACTCATGGCCATCGTCGCTGAGGGCAACCATCGGCGTGTTTACTTGCCTCCCAACGATGAGCATGAAGCTGTTGCTGCCGTTTCTGTTCCGGCAGACGTTCCGGAAACCGAATTGCCGCAGCATGCCTTGGGTTTTCGCATTCAAGGTTATGGAATGACTCGTCATGTTGATCTATTTACCGCACGACAGTTGGTCGCACTCACAGCGCTATGCGGACTCGTCCTTGAGGCACGCCAGTTGGTGTTCGGGCACGCATCCACATTGGGCGTGTCACCTACTACTGACCGCAGTCTTGGCGGCGTGGAACGGGAAGGGTACCCAGAGGCCGTAATTACGTATCTATCGCTAGCTGTAAGTCGGCTTACTGACTATGCTTCGACCATCACAACATGGGCGAGTAACCCACAGATGGAGATTCTGCGCAGCACTTTCGCACGTCAAGCGCTGCCGATGACATGGGACTTCGCTGAAGGAAATATATTTGGCCCCTCCTCTGGAACGTTAGATGTGATGCTCAACGCCATAGCGAAGAGCATTGATTTCCTTCCGGCAGTAAACGTCGGCCATGTTCTACAAGCAGATGCTAGAAGAGGAGATTTCCCGTCAGGTGTGGTCGTTAGCACTGATCCCCCCTACTATGACAATGTCGGTTATGCGGATCTATCGGACTACTTCTACATCTGGCTCCGTCGATGTCTCCGCGAAGTGTATCCCCAACTCTTTTCGACTGTCCTCACTCCCAAGACCTCGGAATTGATTGCTGATCCAGGTCGGCACAATAGCAAGGAGGACGCTGAACAATTCTTTCGCAACGGCTTCGAACAGACGTTTTCAGTGATAGCGCGTGCTATACTGTCCGATTATCCGATCGGTGTCTTCTACGCCTTCAAGCAGACCGAGTCATCAACTGACGGTGACATTGCGTCAACCGGCTGGGAGACATTGCTGGACGGCATGGTGCATGCTGGCTGGACAGTCACGGCGACCCTGCCGATTCGTACCGAGCGTTTGGGTCGTATGCGCGATATCGAGTCCAACGCTCTCGCCTCCTCCATCGTGCTGGCCTGCCGGGTACGTCAACCTGGGGCGGAAACGCTCGACCTCCGTGGCTTTCGGGCGGCCCTGCGAGCGGAGTTGCCCACGGCGCTGCGCGAACTCCAGCAAGGCAATATCGCGCCGGTCGACCTTGCGCAGGCGGCGATTGGGCCGGGGATGGCGGTCTTCTCGCGGTACGAGCGGGTGACGGAACCCGATGGGTCGCCACTTCGAGTGCGGCGGGCGCTGAGCATCATCAACGAGGTGCTGGACGAGGTGCTCGCGGAGCAGGAGGGCGACTTCGACGCCGACACTCGCTGGTGCATCAGGTGGTTCGAGCAGTACAACTGGAACGAGGGGCCCTACGGCCGGGCTGAGACGCTCGCGACCTCGACCAACACCTCCGTGGCAGGGTTGGAGCGGGCCGGTGTGCTGCAGGCGCGGGCCGGCAAGGTCGTATTATTCAGCCCAGACAGGCTGCGGCCAGATTATGACCCCGAGACGGACGTACGCCCGACTGTCTGGGAGGCCATGCTGCACCTGTCCAAGCGGGCGGAGGAGCAGAGCATCGAGGCGGCTGGGGCCTTTCTGGTGAAGGTGGGGCGGACGAGGGTCGATGTGGAGGCGGTGCGTGAGTTGGCGTACCGGCTCTACAACATCTGCGACCGGAAGAAGTGGCCGCAGGTCGGGCTCCGCTTCAACAACCTGGTGACCTCCTGGCCCGATCTGGAGGCGGCGGCCCGGGAGGCGCGACGCGGGCGTCCGGCGGCTGCGCAGGGCACGTTCGACTACGGGGCGGACGACTGAGAAGAGTGGAGAAGGGCCGAGCATGGCATTGAGCAACCGGGACCGGGTTGGCCGCGGCTTCGAGCTGCTTGCCAAGGGCTTGGAGCCGTTCGTCGACCAGCGCATGGCGGCTGCGGCGCCATCTGGCACTGACTGGGTCGCCATGATCACCGCGCGGGACCGCCAGAAGTTCGGGACCTCCTGGAGCAATTCCAGGAGCGACCCGTCGTTCCTGTTGCGCATGCTGACCGAGGAGTGGCGGGTCTTCAAAGACGACCTGTCCCGCGGGCAGCAGGCGTGGGCGAGTGAGCTGCGCGAGGCGCGGAACCAGTGGGCGCACGGCAGCGGCTTCAACGATCAGGACACCGCCCGCGCGCTCGACACCATCGCACGACTGCTGCAGGCGATTGGCGCGGTCGATGAGGTCGACGCCGTGCAGCGGTTGCTGGACGACCATCAGAGCGCCGTCTTCGAGAAGCGCAGCAGGAGAGCGGCCCAGGAGCAGCAGGCGACGGCGGTGAGCGCGGAGGGGCTGGGCCTCAAGCCCTGGCGCGAGGTGATCGAGCCGCACGGGGACATCCAGACCGGCAACTTCAGCTCGGCCGAGTTCGCCGCCGACCTCGCGCGCGTCGCCAAGCGGGAGGGCAGCGACGAGTACAAGAAGCCGGTCGAGTTCTTCCGCCGCACCTACCTCACCGAGGGCCTGCGGGACCTGCTGCTACGCGCTGTGCGGCGAATCGGCGGAGATCCGAACGTCAACCCGGTGGTGAACCTCCAGACCAACTTCGGTGGCGGCAAGACCCACTCGATCCTCGCCCTCTACCACCTGTTCTCCGGAGAGCCGCTCAGCGCTTACCCGCAGGACCTCCAAGATCTCCTCGTCGGCGCCAAGCTGCCGGCGCATGTGCAACGCGCGACGTTCGTCGGCAACCGCGTCTCACCCAGCAAGGTGCACGTCAAGCCCGACGGCACGGCCGTGCGGACGGTGTGGGGCGATCTTGCCTGGCAGCTCGGCGGCAGGGAGGCCTATGAGCTGGTCGCCTCGGCGGATGAGACCGCGACCAACCCCGGCGACGCCCTGGGAGAGGTGATCGCTGCCGCGGCGCCGTGCCTGATCCTGATCGATGAGTGGGTCGCCTACGCGCGGGAGCTCTACCGCAACGACAACCTGCCGGCCGGCACCTTCGACACCCAGTTCACCTTCGCCCAGACGCTCACCGAGACGGTCAAGGCGGTGCCTGGCGCCCTGCTGGCCGTGTCGATCCCTGCCTCGACCGACGACGACAAGCTGACCAGTGACCTGGAGGTCGGCGGCACCCATGGCCGCGAGGCGTTGAACCGGCTCAGGCATGTTGTGAGCCGGGTCGCTGACCAGTGGCGTCCGGCGTCGTCGCGTGAGTCGTTCGAGATCGTGCGGCGACGGCTGTTCGAGGAGCCCGGCGCGGAGGCTCGCGCGCACATCGCCGCCGTCGCCAGGCAGTTCCAGACGATGTACGCGCAGCACACCGGCGAGTTCCCTCGTGGCTCCGGGGAGCATGACTACGCCAACCGGATCCGCGAGTGCTACCCGATCCACCCGGAGCTGTTCGACCGACTCTACGAGGACTGGTCGACGCTGGAGCGCTTCCAGAGGACCCGGGGTGTGCTGCGGCTGATGAGCTGGGTGATCACGGCGCTGTGGCAGTCTGGCGATCCGGCCCCGATGATCATGCCGGGCACGCTGCCCCTGGACGACGATCGGGTGATCGATGAGCTGACCAGCTACCTGGAGGATCGCTGGAAGACCATCATCGACACCGACGTGGACGGCCCACGCTCGACCCCGGTCACCATCGACCGGGCAAAGTCACTGTTCGGCAAGCGGCACATGACCCGCCGGCTGGCCCGAACCGTCTTCTTCGGCTCGGCGGCCACCATCCGCAGCGCCAACAAGGGCATCGACCGGCCGCGGATCTGGCTCGGCACGGCCATCCCCGGCGACACGGTCGGCAACTTCGGGTCGGCCTTGCAGCAGCTCACCGACACCGCGACCTACCTGTACTCGGAGGCGTCCCGCTACTGGTATGACACGCAGGCGTCGGTGTCGCGCACCGCCAAGGACTACTCGGAGAGCCTACGGGAGCGACCGGAGGAGGTCTGGCAGGAGGTCGTGGACCGGCTGCGAAAGCGAGAGCCTGCCAGGCGGGGCAGCTTCGTGGCCGTCCACGTCGCCCCGGAGACCAGCGGAGATATCCCCGACCTCGACCAGGCCCGGCTGGTGATCTTGCATCCGCGGTACGAGCACAAGTTCAGGACCACCGACTCCATCGCGCTGGAGTTCGCCCGGACCGCGCTGGACGTCTACAGGGCAGGCCAGCGGACCAACCGCAACATGCTGGTCTTCCTCGCCCCGGACGCCGGGCGGCTGGAGGACCTGATGGACGCCGCCAGGGACTATCTCGCCTGGAAGTACGTGTGTGGCCGGACGGGTGAGCTGAACCTGACGCAGACGCAGATCAAGCAGGCCGAGGACCGGCGCAAGCAGGCCGATGAGGCCGTGGACCTGCGCATCGAGGCGGCCTACGTCTGGATGCTGGCGCCCTCGCAACCCGACGCGGGCAAGCCGCCGGTGTGGGAGCCGGTCAAGGCCGAGGGTGTGGCGGACAGCCTCGCCGAGCGAGTCAGCGCGCGGCTGCTCAGCCACGGCGACCTGGCCGTGCAGCACGCCGCCCCGAACATCCGCCAGTACCTCAACGGCCCCCTGCAGACGGTCTGGCAGGACGGGCACGTCGCAGTCGGCGAGCTTTGGAAGCTCTACACCAGATATCCCTACCTGCCGCGACTACGTGACCGCCGCGTGCTCGACGACGGCGTGCGCAGCACCCTCGACCACCTCGGCTGGCAGCAGGACGGCTTCGCGCTGGCCACCGGATACGACGAGGACTCCGGGCGCTACCTGGGCTTGGCGTTCCACAACTACGGCACCTTCGGGGCGGTCACCGACTCGACCCTGTTGGTCAAGCCGACCCGAGCGATCCAGCAGCAGGAGGAGGACCTCATCCCAGGCCCGGGGCCGGGCCCGACACCACCTCCGGGTCCGGGACCGACCCCGCCACCGCCACCGCCTCCCCCTCCCGGGGAACGGCCGAAGAACCACTTCGTCGGCGTCTACCAGGTGAGCTCGCCGCTTTACGCGCGGGAGCTCGCCAAGCTGCAGGAGGAGATCCTGCCGCACCTGTCCGGCGAGGGGGCCGAGCTGAAGATCACGGTCGAGATCGAGGCGAGGAACCCGCGCGGGTTCAACGAGAGCAAGACCAGGATCGTGGAGGAGAACGCACGCACCCTGAAGTTCGTGCAGGCCCAGTTCGACTTCGACGACAGCTGAGCAGCTACGGCGCGGGTTGCGTCCCAGCCAGCCGGTCATAGACAGCCGACAGCAGGGCGGTCCGGCGCTCCTCCAGCAGGCGGCGCAGCTCCGCGACGAAGGGCTCCCTGCCATAGGTCCCGGGTGCGCTGGCAGCGTCGCAGACAGTCTCGATGATCTGGGCGCCGTCATGGCGGATCGCCAGGAGCGCCTCGACCCTGTCGCGCGCCGCGGTCTTGAGCCGGAGCCTGCCATGATCGTTGATGACGCACTCGGCCGCGATGCCGTACAGGAACCGCGACGGCCAGTCGTCGGCGGCGAACCCGATCCTGGTCAGCAGCCAGGAAGCATCCTTGGCGTCCCCCTCGGCCGACTGCAGCACGTTCCGGCCGAGCTGCTCCTGGATCGGCTCGGCCAGCTCGGCGCACCACGCCGGGCCGAGGTTGGCCAGTGCCCGGCACGCCCGGTTCTGCTTGGTCCAGGTGTGGCTGCGCAGCTCATCGATCAGGCGCGAGGCGATAAGTCCCGCCGGGAAGTCCAGGTCGGCCATCTCGTTGAGTGGCAGCGCGCTGATGTGCCTGGCGAGCTGCTCGGCCCAGACAGGGGGCAGCGGGTGGACCTCGTGCAACTCCTGCACCGCGATCAGGGACCGCACGTCAGGCTGCCAGCCAGGGGCCGCGTCCGGTGGAGGCTCAAGGACACTCGCCAGCGTCGCGCCGAGCAGACGGCCGTCCAGCCGCGCGAAGACCTCGGGACGCAGGCACAGCAGCGCGGCCCCAAGCTCCCGCCAGGTCAGCCGGCCCGCAAGGTCGAGGTGGCCGATCAGCTCGGGATGCGCCGCCAGGATTGCGCCGCCCAGGATCGCGACCTTGACGGCCAGATCACTGCGCGCCGGGTCGGTGGCGAGGTCGTCGAGTTCCTTGACAGCCGTAAGGACCAGATGCCGGCGGGCATCCTGCGTGAGCAGCGTGTCGATCTGGCCGGCATACGCGCGCAGCGCGTCCGGGTCCCTCGGGAAGAAAGTCCGGTCGGTCGCCGCCCGCTCGACCAGCGCGGCCGCCCACTCCCTGCGATGCTGCGCCGGCCGGGACAGCACGGTCTGCACCGCCGTGTCCAGCGCAGCCAGCACCTGCGTTCGCGACGGCGACGCGCCACTCGGGTGCCCGTAGCGGTTGCGCAGCTCCCGGATATGGGCCAGATCCCTGTGCTCAGGGTCGCTGATCAGCTCATGCTTCCTGGCCTTGTCGAGCAGGAAGCTGTCGATCGCGTACCGTTCCTTCTCCCGCTGCGCCAGCTCCTCGAGCAGGCTCGTCAGCTCCGGGTCCCGCTCGGCGGCGACCGTGAACCTGTACCGCAGCCCCTCGGCGATCGCCAGCCAGGTCATCACCAGTGCCGCACGATAGGCACGCTGCTCGAAGCACTTGGCGGCCTCATCGAACAGAACACCGTCGATCTCCGGGTACCAAAGCCTCTCCCGCAGCGCGGCGAGATCGTTGTGTGCCAGATCTTCAGGGTCTGCCAGGCCAGTGCTGTTGCGCGTCATGGCACGCATGATTCCACAGCCCGAGGACTCCGCGTCTTTTGCGCACCATGCCCGCACGCGGCGTGATCGCCACAGGGGACGATGTCAGCCGGCTGGGAGTCGCCGCAATGTGGCCGTAGGAGTCCGTGCGTGACTTTTTGTCCGATTGTTGCCATGTGAGTATGTCGGGGCAGTAACGTCCCCAGCCTGGACATGGACGCCGTGCTGGGCAGACCTGTACGAGCAAAATTCAGATCTCCACGCCCATGTCCGAATCAGGCCACTCCGTTGTCAGGGATTCGAGATGGGGAGCGAGATCGCGCGCTGTATGGCCATCCAGAGCGATGGTCGGTGCCCTGTGAACATCGAGAGGGCCCAAGGCCTTCTCGACCTGGGTGGCCATCTCGTGCAGGGGCGGGTGGGCGCTGCCGGTACGCTCCAAGCGCTCGAGGGTGTCGGCGAGGCGGTTAGCCAAGGCGGTGCGTTGCAGGCGGGTCAGCGGGGTGTCGCGGGCCTCGGTGAGGACGTCGACGGGGGAGGCTGGGCTGGTCCACTGGCCGTTGGGGTCGCGGTGGTTGTCGTAGACCGGGCCGTCGCCGGTGAGCAGGCTGATCCTGGAGACTGCCTGGGACCTTGCGGCCCGGTAGAGGATCTCGATGGTGCCTCGGTAGTCGGCGTCGTGGGAGGCGGCGGTGGTCCAGCGTCCGGTGCCGGCGACTTCGACTTGCCTGGCATAGCGCTCGATGATTCCGAGCCGGGACAGCACTGCTGGGACGGCGAGTACGCAGATGCGCACCTTGTAGCCGGCCTCGGCGAAGCGTTCCGCAGTCGCCAGCACCTCGGCAGGGTCGCGGAAGCCGCCCTCCAGCAGGGTGTGGTAGCGGCCTGCTCGAAGGTAGGTGGCGGCGCGGTCCTGCCACCAGCGCGCGGCGGGGCGGGTGATGTCGGGCATGTCGGCGGGCCGCTCTTTGAGGAGGCGTTCGTAGTCGGGGTGGAAGGGTCGGAAGTCGTCCCAGGTGACCCAGACCAGGCCACCGCGGTTGGTGAATTCGCGGTGGAATTGGGGTGCGGTGGTGGACTTGCCTGCGCCGGGTTGGCCGCCCAGCAGGATGGCGTCGGGATGCTGCCGCGGCTGGGGGTTGGATCGCAGCAAGTAGTCGGGGACGATGATCTGCTGGAAGATCTCTTCCAACTGCTGCGGGGGGAGTCCGGGGTCGCCGCCCGGGGTGGAGGTCACGTGGCGTCCTCGCGCAACTGGGCGAGGCGGCCGCTCCACTGGTTGAGCGCCTGGATGACCACCGGGGTGTGGGGTTGGATGTCGTCGAGCCGGGCGCGGAGCACGCGGTGCTCGAGCCGCCAGGCTTGCGCTTCCTCGCCGGTTGCGGCGGTGCGCTGGCGTGCCACGAGCAGGCCGGCGAGTTGGTTGGCGACCTCTCTGAGCGCTTCGTAGTCGGCGATTTCGGTGACCTGGTGCACGATCGGGTCGGCGTTATTGCTTGGCACGATTACCTCCTCGCTATCGCTCGTTCTGGTCCTTATTGTGGACCAGGTTCATGTGCGGAGCATGCGGGTGCCGCGGAGCCGCTTGTACAGCTCCACGGTGTCGGGATGCAGCTCGTCGATGGGCTCGTCCTCGGCGTCGAGGACGTGCAGGAGTTCACGCATGATGGCGTCCACGCCAGGGGCGTTGCCGGCGTCGTAGGCGGCGCGCATGAGCTGGCGGTACAGCCGCTCGTCGTAGGGGCTGGCGAGCAGGCCGCGGCGGGCGGCCCAGATCGCGTCGGCGTGGCTGCCCTGGTCGAGGTACCTGGCGGCGAGCTGCTCGGCGGCGTCACCGATGGCGGATTCCATTTCGGTGCGGTGGGCGAAGGCCCACTCGTAGTCGCCTGGGGTGGTGCCTTCCAGGGGGATGCCGCGGACCAGCTCGAGCGCTTGGCGCAGGGCCGGGATGGCGCGGCTGTCGTCCTGGCTGGCGAGTTGGGTGAGGGTCTGGAAGCGGGTCCAGTCCAGGCTGATCAGCGGGTTGAGCCGGTACAGGCCCTCGCGTGCCAGTGGGAGGTAGGGGGTGCCGTCGGGTGCGTCGCTCAGGTGCGCCCGGGCCACCGATGCAGCGCTGTGCAAGGTGGGGCGAAGTAGTGGGCGTTCCGGCCAGAGCGCTTCCCAGAGCCGCTCGGGGTCGACGCCAGTCGGGTGTAAGGCCAGGTAGACGATCAACTCCAGCGCCTTGGCCCGCTGCATCCGTGGGACGCCGCGAAGCTCGATGTGCCCAAGGACGCACACCTCGACCGGCACCGCCGGCGCCGGTGGCTCCTCTATCACGGATACCGGGGCCAGGGTCTTGGGCTGGTCCGGCGCTGCGTCGTCCTGGCCGGTCGCCTCCGCGGGCAGGTCCTCTGCGGGAGCGGGCCGGTGAAGGGTGTCGTACGGCGGGCTGTCCGGTTCGACGTCCTCGGTGCTGGCGGCGGTGGACAGCAGTTTCACGATTGCCTGGTAGGCCTCTGGGGTCAGCTGCACCGAGCGGACGGTCAGGTCGAGCGCGTCGATGGAGGCGTGCCCGTCGGTGAGGTCGACCCGCCAGGCGGGCGGCGGCAGTTCTCCGACCGCCAGGATCGCCAGCGGCAGGCGGTGGGGCTCGTCGTCGGTAGGGAAGAGCCGTGTAAGGGCTGTCGGAGATGGCGGGCTGGCGAACAGCACGACCGTTGGCGTCCACGAGTCCGGCGTCTGGCTGAGCATCCGCGCGGTGAGGGCCGAACGGTGGCCCTCGATCTCCAGAAGCTCGCGGGCGCGCTGGGCGCGCCGCTCTACTGCTGGCAGGACCTCTTCCAAGCTGGCGGCGTGGCGCACGCGCTCCAGCGGCCCGAGCTCTTCGCCGAAGCCGACCAGGATGATGTCGAGGTAGTCGCTCCACACGCTGGTGGCAAGCTCCAGCGCGCAGGCATCCAGCAGCGCCCGGGCAGCGATCGGGTCGCCGGCAAGGGCGACCATGCCCGGCGCTTCCACGTTCAGCAGCACACGGGTGTCTTCCACCATGCCGACGCTGACCAGGGCGGGTAGCGGCGCGACCGCCTCCGCGGCCGTCTGCTCGAGCTGGTCGGGTGGGGTGGTGCGGGCCAGCCGCCACCGGTCGGGTGCTGCCCGCTCGAACGGCGGCGGTGCGGTGTCGCTGGGGTCGACGAGGCGGACCTCGAGGTGCTCCGGAGTGACGAACACGGCAAGCACCTCCGGAGCCGGAATGTTGGCCTGTCGGACCGCATGGGCGAGCGTCCGCAGAGCGAGGTCCAGGAAGCGCGCCGCGTCGGGCTCCTGGGTCCTCCGAAGGGCAACCTCGACCTCGGCGGTCTCGCCGGTCGACAAGGGGATCCTGCGGCCGGGTCGCCGGGCGCGCTGCTGACGACGGCGAAGCAGCGTCAGCAGCCTGATGACCCCGACAGCGAGCAGGCCGGCACCAGCGAGCTCCGTGACGATCCGAAGGAGCTGGCCACCTTGGTCACCATGGGGCGACGGGTTCGCGGTGGAGGAAGGCCCCGACGGAGGTGTTGGCCGGGCCTCCGAGGTCGTCGACGGCGACGGAGGCCTCGACGATCGGGGCTCACTTGGAGTCGGTGCCGGCCGGCTCGGCGGCGGCTGGCTCGGTCGCGGCGCCGAGGGAGGTCGCGTGCTCGGAGGCTCGTCGGGTGGCAACCCGACGGCGTCCGGGGGGAGGAGCAGTTCCTGACCTGGCCAGATCTGGTTGAAATCTGCGAACCGGCCCCCTGGTGGGTCGGGCAAGGGTCGGCCGCGGTTCAGTTCCCAGATCTCGGGCCAGCGCAACGGGTCGCCGAGATGGCGCTGGGCAATCCCCCACAGCGTGTCCCGCGGCTCCCCAGGTGGCCGGGCCTGGACGACATAGCGTTTGAGCACCGGGTGATGCGAGATCCCGACGTCCTCCACCAGATGGTCCCTGCCCACCTCGCCCGTGGTGGCGGGCCGATCTGAGCTGAGAGCGGAGACGGCCGGCCGGACCAGCCCCGGCGCGGGCGCCGCGACGGCCGCCGTCTGGACGAAGCCGGCTGGGGAGGTCATGAGCAGGATCGCGCCGATCAGGCGGGCGGCGATCGCCTGGCTGAGCCAGCCCCCGGGAACCCGCGCCGGCATCCGGCCGTGCAGGGCGGAGACCGTCTCGGCGGCAAGGCAGACCAGGAAGTGGGCCCACCACGCCCAGGCAACCGTGACCAGGGTGTTGGCGATGACGTCGTCGGGAAGTGGGCGGGTCAGGGCGGCCCGAAGCTCAGCGAAGGAGGGCAGGCTGTGCGGCAGCGGCCAGCCCGCTAACCGCCACAGGAGCATCGGGATGCCGCCGACCAACCCCACCACGATCAGCGTCGCGGCCAGCCCCCGCGCGACCTCTCCGCTCCTGGACGGGCGGCGCTCTGGCAGTGGCCGGGGCGACCTCAACAGCCTTCCTCCGTGATCAGGCCGTGGCAGTTGTGGGCGCGTGCCTGGCCGGTGCCGGTGAAGCGGCTGCGACCCAGCAGGCCGGCGAACAGCGCGGGTTGGGTCCAGTCGACGACGACCTGGACGTAGTCGCCGTCAGCGTCGCGTCCGAGCTGGACCTGCCCGGGGGTGCCGGTGCTCGCTAGGTACGCGGCTGCGGCGGCCCGGGCGGCCGCGTGGTCGAGGCGGTACTGGCCGCGGGAGCGCAACTCCGCGATGTCGAGGTGTTGCGCGCCCGCGCGGGCTGCTTGTTCGGCCAGGTTGACGGCGCGGCGGTGCGCGGTGATGGCGTTACCGCCGTCGAAGGCGAACCCGACCAGGACCAGGACGGTCAGCACCAGCAGCGGCACGGTGGTGCTGATGCTGCCGGTCTGGCCGGTGAAGTCGTGAGGATGGGTCATGGCAAGCCTCGGTACAGGTCGATAGCGACAACGTAGGCTGCGCTGGTTGCCGGGTGACGGGGCAGGAATCCCAAGCCGAGGTCGCGTAAGCGGATCGTGCAGGTCACCGTGACCTGGACCGCGCCGCCGGGGCGGAAGCGCTGGGTGTCGGTAGAGACATCGATGGCTTGGCAGATCCGGCGAGCTCGCTGCAGGGAGGTGGTGGCGGTCTGGGCCGCGGCGCGTTGCGCGGCCGCTGCTGATCGTTGGAGGGAGGCGGCCCGGGCCGCGTCGCGGGCGGCGCTGTCCACCTGCGCGTGCGCGACCATCGAACGAAGGGCGAGCGCGCCCACCAGCCACAGGATGAGGACCAGGACGGGGGCCAGGACGACCAGCTCCAGCGCCAGCGAGCCACGCTCCTCACGGAGGTGGGATCGAAGTGCGTGGAGGCTCATCGACTCGATCCCGAGAGGGCGCGGAACCGTTCGGTGGGGCTCTGGATGCTCTGGGTGACGTGGACGGGGAAGGTGGGCACGATCCGCTGGGCGTTGCCGTCGACCTCCACAGTGACGGTGTCCGGGGTACGCACGATCCGGATGGTGGGCTCAACCAGCAGCCCACGGCCGAGCACCTCGAGGTAGCGGCGGGCACGCTGCTCACCGGCCATGACGCTGCCGGCACGTGCCCTGGCTGCGCTGGCGCCTTCCTCCGCGCTGGCAAGGGCTACCCGGTTGGCGAGGTGCACCAGGGCGAGCTGCATCCCGATCCAGGCGATCAGCAGCACCAGCGGGTAGATCACGAGCGCCTCGAGGGTGACCGTGCCGCGCTCGCCGCGTCGGGGCGGCTGACTGGTCGCGGGCCTCGCCGCGCGGTCACGGGAGGGTGATGCGGGTGGCACCTTGCTGCACCTTGGAACGAAGGACCAGGAACACCAGGCTGGCGATGGTCACCAGGATGACCGTGAGCGCCAGCAGCTCCAGGGTCATCGAGCCCGCCTCCCCGGACCGGAGACGCGCCAGCCGAGCCCGGAGCGAGCCGGCGAGGAGCTTGAGCAGTTGCAGTTCTGGCATGCATACCTCTGCTTCTGTGAGCGGGTTACAACCCGAATGTCCCCAGCACCTGGCCGAGTGCCGGGATCACGAGGAACAGCAGGAAGCCGCCGGCGAGGAAGGTCAGTGGCAGCACCATGTGCTCGCTGGCTTCGCCGGCGCGCACTTCGGCCTCGGCCAGCTCGCGGTCTCGAAGGGAGCCGGCCATGGCGACCAGCGCTTGGCGCATGCGCGCGCCCTCGTCGCCGGCGATGGCGACCTGCTGGGCGAGCTGGCGTAGCTCGGGCACGTCGAGCTCCAGGCCCAGCTGCGCCCAGGCGGTCCAGACCTTCTGGCGTGCCAGCCTGGCTCGGTCCAGGTGCTGACGGAGCAGCGTGAAGCCCCAGCTGTCGCCCAGGCGCGTGGCGTTGTGGATGGCCTCCTCGACCTCGGCGCCGCCGGCCAGGTTGATGGCCACCAGATTGAGCAGCGCGGTGACCGTGTAGCGCAGGTGCGCACGCCGCCTGCTAGCTGCGGCGCGGACCTGCCGATCGGGAAGAGTGAAGCCGATCACCGCCAGCGCGATCGCGACCCATGCCTGGGCGAGCAGTGGCACATGCACGAGCGCGAGTTCCAAGAGACCGCCGAGCAGGGGGACGGCCAGGCCGGCTCCCGCCGCCCACAGCGTCTTTCGTGCCATCTGGCTGGACAATGGCCGGTCCAGCAACGCCAGATCAGCGCGCAGCCGCTCATGGTCCAGGCCGAAAGGCCTGGTCAGCTCCGCAACGGCGTCGCCGAGCCTTGCCTGCCACGACGCGGTCTCCAATGGCGCGACCGACGTCGACGAACGCAGCACCGCCAGCGCTTCCCCGAGGGAGCGCTGCGTGGGCCACAGCGCTACGGCCAGCAACGCCAAGCCGGCGCCCACAGCGCAGCCAGCCAGGATGGTCGCGGTCATGGTCCCGGACCTCCCTGTGGGTGGTTGGCGGCGGTGATGAACCGCTCGGGCGCTCCGTTGCGGCCAAGCCAGGTCAGGCCCAGCAGTCCAACCGCGAACACCCCGCCGACACCGAGCAGGGCAAGCTGACCCGGCGGCGTGCCATAGGGAGCCAGGAACGAACGCCCGACCAGGATCAGCGCGGTGATGACGCCGAGGGTGATCAGCGTGATCGCCCGCGCGGCGGCGTAGAGGCGCGCCCGGTCGGCCTGGATGCGCGACCGCATCGTCGCTTTCGCCCGAGCAGCGGAGGCGAGCTGCCCGAGCTGCTCGGCGAGGTTGCCGCTTCGCTGGGTGGGGTCGGCGGCCAGGATCAGCGCACCGACGACGAGGTCGCCGGTGTCGTCGTCGATGGCGTCCGCCAGCGGCCGCAGCGCCGCGGCCAAGGGCTGGCCCTGGCGGATCCGCAGGGCCACCGCTTCCAGTTCGGGGCGGATCGCATCAGGCGCCAGCGGGACGGTGGCGATGATGGCCTGCTCGATGCTGGCGGCGGCGGCCATCATGCCGCGCAGCATCTCTGTCCAGGCGGCGATCCCGTTGATGCGCTCGATGTTCCGCTGGACCGTCCCCTTGGCGCCAAACAGCGCCGGCCACCACCAGGCCAGCAGCATCGCCAGCAGTGCGGCGACCGGCCATCGGGTCAGCACGCCGGCCGCAAGGCCGATACCGCCGCAGGTGAGCATGCGTCGGCGGAAGATTGCACCGGTGGCCACACTCCGACTCGGGGATGGCGGTGACGGCCGCGGTCGTGTGCCGAACACGGCGGTGAGCAGCAGCGCGGCTCCGGCGCCGACCGCGGCACCGGACAGGGTCGCCAGCGCTGCGCTCAGCGCAGCCACCACCCGGTGGGCTGCTGGAGCCACTCGCGGTCGAAGCCGGCCAGCTCCAGCTCCTCCAGGCAGCGCAGCGGCGCGCCAGGCCGGGGCACGGCGCGGCCGTCGGGGCCCGGCTGGTAGACCTCGTTGGTGATCACCCGCTTGCCGTCGGCGCCGGTCACCTCGCGGACGCTGGCCACGAAGCGGCGAAGCGTCCCGCTGGGCTGGTGGCGCTGGTCGCGCTGGCCGATGAACACCACGAAGTGCACCGCGCCGGCCAGCATCTGGTAGGTGGTCTCCATGTCCAGCCGCTGCGTGCTCTTGGCCGCATACATCGCCACGCGCTGGAAGGCCCCTTGGGAGGACTCGGCGTGGATGGTGCACATCGAGCCGGGGTTGCCCTGGCTCATCGCCTCCAGCATGGTCAGCACCTCGTCGCCGAGGACCTCACCGACGATCACCCGGCTGGGGTTGAGCCGCAGCCCGTCGCGGACCAGGTCGGCCATGGAGACCTGGCCCTCGCCTTCGATGTTGGCGTCGCGGGCCTCCAGGGCGACCACGTTGGGGTGCAGGTCGGCCAGGTCGGGTTCGTGCAGGCCCAGCTCGTAGGCGTTCTCGATGGTGACCAGCCGCTCGTTGGGTGGGATCTCGTTGAGCAGTGCGCGCAGCAGCGTGGTCTTGCCCGCGCCGGTGCCGCCGGCGACCAGGGTGTTCTTCCGTGTCCGGACCAACGCGGCCAGCAGCGCCTGCAAGCCCTGGTCGATGGTGCCCAGGCGGACCAGGTCGCCAAGGAACACCCGCACCAGGCGATGGCGGCGGATGGAGACCACCGGCCGGTGGGAGACGCCCATGGTGGCGAACAGGCGGCTGCCGTCAGGCAGCTTGAGGTGCAGCCGCGGCTGGCTGCGGGTGAACGGCCGCGGGTTGGGGCCCTTGCGCTCGGCGATCAGCTGGACCAGCTCGATCAGCGCCGCGTCGGAGCTGGCCACCGCAGGGCCCTGCGTGATAGTGCCGTCGGCGTACTGCAGCCAGACCTGGTCGCAGCCGTTGATGTCGATGTTCTCGATCTGGGGGTCGTCCAGCAGCGGCTGCAGCCGGCCCAGCCGGAACAGCTCGGCCTGGACGGTCTCGGTGAGCACCCGCTCCTCGGCCTGGTCGAGCGGCAGTTCGCCACGCTCGATCCGGCGCCTGGCGTCAGCGGCCAACAACTGCTCGATCAGGTAGGCGGCGTGCTGCTGCTCGTCCTGCCGGGTCGGCGGTCGCCCCTGCCGCTCCGCGGCTTCGCGCCAGCGGGCCAGCCGGGCGGCCACCTGCGCACGAAGCTCCTCCGCAAGCCCAACGTCAGTCGGCGCCAAGGCGGCCGACCTCCTCGGGGGATTGCGACGGCGAAGCGCTGGCGCTTGCCGGCAGGTTCGCCAGCCGCGCGGCGAGCCGGTCAGCCAGCTCGCGGGCGGAACGGATCAGATAGGAGCGCGTCAGGACCGAGCGGCGGCGCCGTGGCCGCCCGCAGAGCTCGGCGGCAGCCTCCGGGTCATCCGCCAGCACGCCCAGCACCGGTGCCCGCACACCGTCGGCGGCCAGCCGGCTCGCGACGGTACGGCGGTCGTATGGCGCTTCGCCCGACAGCACAACGGCTGTCTGGCGGCCGGACTGCTCCAGGGCATCGAGGCGCCGCTCCAGGTGCGAGATCTCCTCGACGGTCGGCTGGGCCACCAGGAGCGTCAGGTCCGCCGCGTCGACGAGGTGCCTGGTCTGGGCATCCGGGGCCAGGCGGCCGCAGTCGACCAGGACGTCGATCCCGAGACCCGCCAGCGCCCGCGGCAGCAATCCCCATACATGGCCGAGCGCCGCGGCCTGCTCCGGCCCCTGCACGCCGAGCAGCACCGGCACCTTGCCGCCAGGGAGTCGCTGCAGATGGCTCCACAGCGACTCGGCTCGCAACTGATGGCGGGACTGCGAAGCCAGCGAGAGCAGCCCGGGAGCAGGGGGAAGCCCGAAGCGTGCCGCGAGGTCACCGCCAAAGGGATCACACTCGGCGATCATCACCGGTCCCGGCCAGACGCCCGCCAGCGCCACGGCGGCGGTGGTCACGCCCGGTCCCCCCTTGACGCTTCCGAGAGCCACCATGCTCATCCGCCACCTGCCAGCACCACGGCGACGCCCACCTGGCCGGCCGTGGCCAGGCGGAGCACCGTCGGCGCCAGAGCGCGCTCGACCACCACCGCGACGTGCACGCTGTCGCCTGATTCCGCGGGCTCGACGGCGTAGACGCTGGCGCGATCCACCAGGATCGCCGTGCTGTCCTGCTGGTCGGGGCCGGGGACCGGGTCGGATCCCTCGCGCGGTGGGGTGCGCACCAACTGCACCTGGGCGCCGGGGCTGAGCTGGTCCGCCGGGACCGGGAGCTGGGCTCCGGCGAGGTCCAGTCCCACGATCGCCTCGCCGGCCGAGGGCGTGATCGTGGGCGCCAGTGCCTGCGGGGACAGCAGGGTCCCCGGCAGCAGGGTTGTCGTGGCCACCTTGCCGACGACCTGGCCGACCTGACGTACGGGAATCACCGTCAGCCCGCTGTCCACGCTGACCCGCACTCCTCGAAGGTCATCCTGGGAGATGCGGTGCCCTGGCGGGACCATCCGGGCCACCGCGACCACCTCCGTCCGGCTGCCCGCCTGCAGGTACAGGTACGCGCCGGTTGCTCCACCGACCAGGACCAGCAGCACGGCGATGACGCCCAGCATCGGCCTTGTCTGCCGGGTCGTCGGCGCGATCCGGAATCCCTCGGACGACCGGCCGGACCGGGTCGGGCTCGGAGCCTGGGGAGGTCGGGTCGTGGCCATGCCGCATGCTCCTTGTCAGTTGAGGGCCTCGGCCTCGACGACCCGCAGGCTGGTCTGTGCCGAACGCTGCAACGGGGGTAGGGTCCCGCTCGCGCTGATGGCGCCGCTGGCGGTCCAGCGGATAGTCCAGGTGCTCGTGGCAGTCATCCAGTAGCGGCCCGCCGGCTCCCCCGCCGAGCTGCGGCGGTAGGTGTGCGAACAGCTCGGGCGCTGCGCGTCGGGAGGGCGAGTCGGGTCATACGCGGTGCCGGGGCCACGGCAGACCTGCACCGTGCCGTCACCCGGCCTCCAGGTAACCGTGGTGGGGATGGCGAAGACGGTCACCGCCAGTTCCGGGACGGCGGCGGTGGCGGTTCGGCGGCCCCAGCTGGCCGGGTCCAGCCACATCCACATCGGGAGTTGGACGAGCTGGTCCAGGTCCGCCTCCGGGTTGGTACGGATGATCGGGGCCGGCAGGGGCAGGTAACGTGCAGCCTGCCGCGCCAACACCTCGGGGGTGACTGCCGATGGGGCCGGCGCCGGAGCGGCGCTTCCAGGCGCGGCAGGATCACCGGGCACCGGGACGATCAACCGGACGTTGCCCATCGGGTCGAACGAAATGTTGGCTGCCGACGGGTTGGAGCACATTGCGGCGAAGGTCACCCCGCCGCTCGGACTGACCACCGGGGTGTAGCTGCACGTCACACGCCGCACGCCTGTGGGCTGTGCCCAGCTGCCCTCCTCTTGGGCAGCGGCAGGCTCGGCTTCGGCCGGACTTCCGGGGGTGCTGGCACCGACATGGACACCGGTGGGGTCCGTGGCAACACGAGCGTTTGGGCGGGTACCGGCCCACGCCGGGCCGGAGGTCGCCGCGACCAGGACAAGCGCGACGAGCAGCGAGGCTATGGTCTGCATGGGCTCCCCAACAGGATGCTGGACACCTTCCAGGCGCCATCGATCAGCCGAAGGGTCACCTCGGCCTCGACGATGTCGGTTTTGCGTTGCTCCTTGGGCGCGCCGGTCTTGCCGTCGTAGCGAAGGAAGTCGGTGGCGTCGTTGCAGTCGCTGATGATGGCGGTGGAGCCTCGAACGGACGTGACTCGGGGATGGAGGCGAACCGTCCCCCGCACGACCTCACCGTCCGCTTGGAGCTTCCGGTAGTTGTCGCGGACGGTCTCGAGGGTCTCGCCGGTGGCGTGATCATCGAGTCGTGATGAGCGCCAGTCCGCGGTCTTGCCGGCCTCGATGACGTCGGCCCAGTGCGCGCGGTAGGCGGCGAGGATCGCCGGCGCAGGATCCAAGGTGGTCGTCGGTCCCACCGAGGAGGTTGAGGACCCTCCGTCGCCTTGGCCTCCAGCCCGGTCGGAGCAGCCCGTCAGGAGAAGGATCGTGGTCACGGCCAGCACGACCGAGCACCAGCGGCATGGCGTAGCCACAGACGTCATGGCCGATTCTCGCTTTAACGCGATGCTTGATGTTCCTGTCTTCCACCCGCCGCGTGAGGACTTTCGCACAGGACAACCGGATTTGTCATATCCGCTGGTAGAGCCGGAACATGGCATCTGGCGTGCTCCATCTGGTCGACTTGGCTGACTGCCTCAAGGTCATCGTGGCGTCTCCCCTGGTTTTGGCAAGAATCGGTGGAGATCGGGGGTCTGGGTGTAGGGGCGGACGTGCAGCCGCACAGGCTTGCAGTGGCTCAGCAACGCCAGCACCTGGCCTGGTCGCTGCTGGACCAGCGTGTGGATCGGCGCCAGCTCGTGCTCGCGTATCGAGGCGGAGCTGGTGTGGGAGCCGTCGGCGCCGTACATGACGGTCTCGTCGATGGCCTCGCGTTTGCCGAGCAGATGGGTGAGCAGGTTGAGCAGCTCGACGTCGGTGGTGCCGGCCATCAGGACCTTGGCCAGGTGGTTGGTGACGATGGTGGTGGCCTGGTTGCCGTAGCGGTCGCGGATCTGGCTGAGGTTCTGGAAGACGGAGACGAGCTGGCACCCTTGGGAGGCCAGGCTGGAGGCGTAGGTGCCGAGCTGTCGCAGCGGTGCGATGTTGCCCGCCTCGTCCAGCATCAGCAGCAATGGTGGGTCGAGTGCCAGCCCGGTGAGGGCGTAGCGGTTCTCGGCGCCGCGGATCAGCCACGACACGAACGCCTCGATCAGGGGGCGGAGCTGGTCTTGGCGGTGCTCTGGGGAGTAGACGAACACAGTGTTGTCGACCGGCGCGCCGTGGTCGTCGAAGCCGCGCAGGAACTGGGCCCGGTCGATGTCAGAGCCGCTGGCCATGTCCGCCACGGCCGGGTAGCGGTAGACGTCGAGCAGGACCTGCGCGGTGCCGTAGATGCTGTCGCGCCGGCGTGCGTCCGCTGCGACACAGCCTGCAAGGGCACCCTGGGCGTGTTGCGGGCCTGGGTCGGTGGGGCGGCGTGCCTGAATTGCGTCCAGTGCGTCGAAGACCTCATCGGCACGCTCGGGTTGGTTCGCCCAGGCAAGCACGTCGCCCATGGTCCCGGTGGGGTTGTTGGCGGCCGCATACAGCAGGGGTGCCAGCAGGGTGCGGGCCATGGTCTCCCAGAACTCGGCGTACTGGACCGTGTGCGAAACGGACGCGGCCTGGGTGAGCCAGTACGCCATGTCCAACGCCTCCGCCCAGGTCCTCGCCCCCACCAGCGGGGACCAGCGGACAGCAGGCAGCCCGGCGGCCAGGAAGGGGTCGAACAGCCACACCCGCCCGCGCTGGCCGCGAGCCGGCAGCGTGGCCAGCAGCATGTCGACCTTGCTGGACGTGGCGATGACGGGGCCGCGCCAGCGAAGCAATGTGGGGATTACGAAGCTGGAAGTCTTGCCGCTCAGGGTGGGGCCGAAGACGAGCAGGCTGTGGCGGTGCGGGGTGGCGATGGTCTGCCGCGATGGCGTGCGGCCAAGCACGATCCGCCCGGTCAGCGACGTGCCGCAGCGCACGACCAGGGCTCGCAGGTCGCGCCGTGTCGCCCAGCTCGCCCCCTCACCGCCGCCGAGCCCTGGGCCGACCAGCCGCTGCCAGACCCGCCAGCCAACGACCGCCAGCACGCCAGCGGCAAGCGACAGCACCGATAGGACAATGTAGAAGACGATCGGGCCAGGGATCCGGGGGCGGTCGGCTGGCGGCCACGCGGCGGCGGGGTCGCCGGGATCCTGCACCAGCCGGACCGCGATCCCGCCGGTCTCCGCCAGCCCGGCCCGAGGCGGCCGGTGGCCCGTCAGCACCGCCCCGGCGGCGCCGGCCAGCCACAGCAGCACCAGGACCGCTACGGCGAGCGTGACGAGCTGCGACAGCGCGGTGGTCCCTCGCGGCGACGCACGCCCGCCGCCGGCGGGCCTCACCGTCCACCTCCTGGTTCCGTGGTGCCGCTGGCTTCGGCCTGCTCGACCGTCCGAGGGGCGCCCAGCATGGCCTGGTCGGTGTCGACGATCCAGCGTTCGGGGCTGTCCGGGCTTGGGGCCAGCAGGTGGTGGACCAGGTAGGCGCGCTGGCCCAGCAGCCACAGCCCGGAGCCGCGCTGGAGGTGGGGGACGATCTGGCGCTGGGCCTGGTTGAGGCCCAGCAGCTCGGCGCTGGCGGCGACCTCGCCGGGGTCCAGGTGGTACAGGACTCGGGTGGAGGTGTCGGCCAGCAGGCCCGCGGCCAGCTCGGCGGTCCGCGTGCCGGCGTCGCCGGCGGCTCGCAGGTCGACCAGGTGGTGCATGACCAGGATGTTCTGCACCCCGTATTGGCGGGCCAGCTTGAAGTTGGCCTGTTGCAGCTCCGCGACACCGGGTGAGGCGAGCAGATGCCACGCCTCCTCCTGGACGACGATGCGGCGGGTGCCGTCCCTGCGTGCCCACTCCCCACGGAGCCAGGTGGCCACGCAGGCCATCAGGATCGGCCTGGCCTGGTCGGGGATCTGCGACAGGTCGATGCAGACCATCGGGCCCTGCAGCGACAGGCCCGGGCTGGTCGGCTCGTCGAACAGGCCCGCCAGGTCGCCAGTGATGAGCCGCCGCAGCGCGAAGGCCAGGTCGCGGCCCCACTCGGCCAGCTCCTCCCGCGTCGTCTCCAACCCCGCCGCGCCCTCCGGATCGGGCCGCAGTAGGTGGGCCGCCACGTCCCCGATGGTTGGCTGGCCGCGTCGCCTGCCCCGCTCGAGTCGTGCTGACGCCACCTCCAGCGCGGCGTCCTCGCGCGGCCGCAGGCTTCGACCCAGCAGCAGCTCGGCGATCGAGCGCAGCAGCGCCAGACGGGCGTGGCCGCTGACCGCGGGGTCCAGCGGGTTCAGCCGCAGGCGCCCGCCGCGCAGGAAGCGGACCGGGGTCACGCCCAGCGCCGCGCACAGCCGGCCGTACTCGCCCTTGAGGTCGGTAACCAGGGGCACGTAGCCGAACAGGGCCTGCCGGTACAGGTAGAGCTTGACTAGCGGTGGTTTGTTGAGACCGGAGCGCTGATACCGCACCTCCCCGTTTCCACCTGCGCAAATGCTCTGCCTCAGCTATGGACTGACGAGGCCGTGACCTGCAGCTTTCCCGATCTCAACAAACCACCGCTAGGCTCGATTTGCCGTAGCCGATGTCTCCCAGCACCAGCATGTTGGGGCCGTGCAGCCGGCCAGCCTCGTACAACCGGAACGGGTCGAACCTGAAGACGCGGCCCAGCGCGTCACGGCCGATCACGGCCCCTGCCGTGTCGAGCGGCGCGTCGGCGACCAGCGGGTACAGCGCCTGGGCATGTCGAGTGGTGCTGCGGTAGGGGGTTCGATAGGTCTTCGGGGTGGGCCGCATGGCCGGTCCTCCTTCAGTCCAGGCCTCGGGCCAGCGGAAGCGTCCAGGTGAATGCCTGCGCCTGCTGGCCCTCGAGCTGGCGCAGCTCGCAGCTGGTCATGCCGGCGACGTGGTCGACCGACTGGCAGGCCTGGTCGAGGGCCTCGAGATCGGGGGCGGTGACCGTGACCGTGACGGCGTAGAGGACGTCGGCGTGGCCGTCGGCCAGCTCCTCCATCCGCCCTAGCGCGGCGGACTCCTGCTTGGCGTCCTGGGCGGTGCGGACCTGCCCGAGCCGCTGCTTGCGCTCGTCTTCGGCTAGCAGCCTGGTGAGCGTTCTGGTGGCCTCCCGGCTGGCCTGGCGGTGGGAGACCGGCTGGACGGTGACCGCGACGGTCCGGCACACCGGGGAGTTGCCGAGCATCATCGGCGCCAGCCAGTCCGCCGGGACCTCGCCCAGCGGCAGCGCCAGGGTGAAGGAGCGGTGCCAGGCCCGGTCCGCGGTCCGGTAGTAGCCCCAGCGCTCCTCGGTCGCCACCGGCCACGGCCAGTCACTCCCCCACCCACGGCCGGGATCCAGGCGGGCGAGCGTGTCCAGCTCCACCCGAGCGGGCGGGTCGAACGCGGTGCGGATCACCCCCCGATAGGAGCGGGCATCCAGCGGGGAGGCGATGTCCACTCCGAGCTCGGCGAGGTCGCTGGCCACCGCGTCGAGGTTTGTTGCCAGCACGGCGCATGCGCCCTGGTCGCCGCCCCCCGCCTGCCTGATCGCTCGCGCTGAGCGCTGCGCGGAGACCTGTGCGACAACCAGGGTCTGGTGCCGGCTGGCGCCGGAGGCGGCAGTGGCCAGCACCGCCAGGTAGGAGCGGGCAAGCTCGGCGGCGGCGGCAACGTCCGGGGCCTGCGACGCCTTCAGGTCCTCCACGATGGCGGCCGCGTCGTCGGGGATGGTGCGATGGATCCACTGGAGCCGGTGAATCTCGCCGGCAGCGGCCAGGCGCGAAAGGACGCGCCCCCACCGGCCAAGCAACTCCTCCTGGCGGCTGGTGGTTTCCAGCAGGAACTGCGGCCCACGCACCTCCAGCGCTGCGCAGTAGCGCCCGGCGGCCCGGTCGACCGCCACGCCCAGGGTTCTCGCTTGCCATGGGTGCGCGACGATCTCCAGGTCGCCCAGCTCGGCCGGGAGCCGCAACCGCACCCAGGGACGATCGTGCAGCGGCACCCGGGCGCGATAGTCGCTGTGGCCTCGCAGCCGTGCCAGCCCATACCTGAGGCTCAGCGGCGCCCACTCGGTCAGCACGCGGCCCCGCACCGGCGTGATGACCACCACGGCGGCCAGGCCGACCAGCACCGCGCCCATCAGCATGCCGGCCGGCGTGGGACTGGCCCGGACCACGCCGAAGACCGCGATCATCGCCACGGTCCCCACTGCGGCGAGCTGTCCGGCGGTGAACGGCCCGAGCATCTGCTTGCGCTCGGGCGCTGGGAACAGGTACCGCAGCGGCCCGCTCATGCTCATGATCGGTCGCCCCCTCGCCGGCTGGGCCCGCGCCGGTGCCCTAGCTGGGCGCTCTGGCTCGAGGTGGGACGGGATCTCGCGTCGGCCGACGTCCCGCCTTGCGTATCGGGCGATCCGGGGGACGCCTGCCGTTGCGTGGACCTGGCGACGTGCGCCGCGGTGGCCCGCGCGGCGGCCTGGACCTGCGCCGAGATGACCGCCGGCGAGGTCGCCCAGCCACCGGACACTGCCTTGGCGGTCTGGCCGGCCGAGTGCGTGAGCCGCGACAGGTAGCTGCCCACGTAGACGCTCTGCAGCGCCGCCCGCGGCCCCGCGGTGGCGGCCTGCCGCTGCCGGGCCGCCGACAAGCTGGCCTCCACCGCTGGCAGGAAGCTCAGCACCGCCCAAGGAGACATTGCGCCGAGCAGCAGCATCACCGCGCCCGACAGCGCCGAGCCGAACTGCGTTCCGGTCGCGCCGCCCACCGGGCCGAGGCGTGCGCCGGCCGCCGCGCCCAGGCTCACGCACAGCGCGATGATCGGCTGGACGAAGACGATCGCCACCAGCACCTCGGTCATGCGGCGCGCCACCGGCCGCAGCACCGGCCAGATGCGCATCGCATAGGCCAGCGGGACCAGGGCCACCAGCAGGTAGATCGCGTTGGCTCGCAGCAGCAGCTCCAACACCACCAGCAGACCGGCGACGATCGTCAGCACCGCCACCAGCGCCCCGATCACCAGCGGGGTCGGCTGTTGACCCGGCACCGCACCCCCCACAGCACCAAGCCACTGCCCCGTGCGGCCCAGCGCGGTCGCGCTGTCGGTCCCAAACCCTGCCAGCAGCACCGCGGACAGGCGGTCCGCGACGTCGACCAGGTACTGGGTGAGGATCGGCCCGGCGCTGCCCGCTATGGCCGCGACCGGCACGTCCACGCCGACCGCCGACGCAAGACCCTCCCAGCTTGCCTTGGAACCCGCCTGGATGATCGCCAGCAGCAACATAGCGACCGCCACCACCATCGCGAACGCCAGCAGCAGCCGGTACCTGCCGACCCACCAGCCGGCACCCAGATCAGGACGGGTGGCACTGGCCAGCATCGCGCCGATCTGGGCCAGCACCCACCTCGCGCCGTCGGTGAACCAGCTTGTCACTCCCTGCATGATCGAGCTGCTGGCCGACTGCGCCAGCGACCCGGCCAGCCGTCCAGGCGACAGCGCGCAGCCCAACAGTCCCGCAGGGCCGCCAGGGCAGGCGGTCGCGGCCTGGCCGGATGGCGCCGCGCTCGCGGCCGGGGCCCACCACGCCATCACTACCAGCACAAGCCCCGCAGCCAGCAACCAACGGGCCAGGCGGCGGCGCTCACCCCTGCGGCACATCGGCGAACGCCTCGAACCCTCGGATCGCGGCGACCAGCTCGGCGGGGGTGCTCGGCTCCGTCTGGCCATAAACCGGCACCGGCCCTGGGGCGGTCCGGGCGTCCTCCAGCTTCCAGTCCCCTGCCCAGCGAAGCCGAAGCGTCGAGGTCCCCCACAGTGCCTGCGGCGGGAGGTTGGCGTCGTTGCCTGCCACCACCACCGCCCACAGGGCGACCCGTGCCGAGTCGTGCTCCCGGAACTGCTCGAGCCGGTACCCGAGGTAGCTGGTGGTCAGCACCGACGACACGACCCGCCGCCCGCGGCCCGTCCCCAGCGGCCTGGCCGCCACGGCGGCGGCCAGCTCCCGCTGCGCCGACCGCAGCGCCGTGAGGCTGCCCGGCGTCGCCATGGCCACCAGCGCCCGGTCGCGCCGCGCCGCGTCGGTGAGGAACCAGCTCGAGGAGAGGACCTTGCCGTAGGCGGCCGCGGCGGCAACCGCTCCCTGCCGAGTGGGCATCCAGCCCACCGGAACCCCGTCCTCCCACCCTGACGGCCCCACCCGCGCTGTCGATCGGACCTCGCCAATGATTCGTGCCGAATCACCTGCGTCCAGCTCCGGGGCGACCAGCAGCGCCGCATGCGACCTCGACGAAGGCCGGCCGACAACCAGGACGGCGACCGCGGCAGCCGCCAGCGTCGCCGCCAGCACCAGACGGACGCGTCGGCGGACGATCCGCTGCCGCTCCGCTGTCCGTGCCGCCCGGTTCGGGGTTGGTGGATGCATCGTGCAACTCCCTTCGGGAGAGCCGGCCGGGCACCGCCCGCGGGCGCCGTCCGGCCGGCGTTGGGATGAATGTCAGCGGGCCGCCTGCCCGGCGCTGAAGAAGGTGTTGATGACCAGCGCGCCGATCCCGATCGCCAGCGCGCACAGCGCCGACACCAGCATCTGGTGACGGCCCCTGGCGACGTTGTGCGGGACCTGGCTGGACACCCCACCCGCCGTGAGGATCGCTCCCCAGACGAAGAAGCCGGCGCAGGCGGCCAGCGCGACCGCCGCCAGCAGGTTCAGACCCTTGGCCGCCAGCCCGCTGGCCGCCTGGAACAGCGCCCAGTCCGGCCGGTAGTTGATAGGCACGATCTGTTCCTCCAGTCCGATAGCTCGATCAGCTCCCCCAGCGGCCGAGCCACCCGGTGCCCGTCGGGGTCGGGCCAGGGAAGTCGAGTCACGCGCCAGGCACTCCTGCGCGTCACCCGAGCAGCCCGAACCGTTGGGAGAGTCGCGCGCAGCCTGCCGCCACCCCCTTACCGAACCCTTGCCGGCGACCTTGCAGAGCGCTGCGATCTCGCTCCGATCTCGCTGGAGCGCGGACGAATCGCCTCAGCAAGCAACCTGCAAGCACGCGCACCGATCGTGAACTTGGCTGGCCGGCCCGTGTCCGCATCGGGGACGGCGCGGTCGCCGGCCAGCCCCTCGGACAGGCGGCAGCGGGTCCCCATTGCCACGCCGTGAGATCGACCGCTTGGACGCGGCTCGGCGCCGTGGCACGCCGGACCACGTCACCCGCCTGGGCCCGTGCCGCCGCCGGCACCGGCCCTCCACACGTCCATGAGGCGTCTCGGGAAGCGACGTGTCAGCCCGTCAGAAGCGATCGGGCAGCCCGCAAGTCCAGGATGCGGCCCTCCACCGCATTCAAAGGAGCAGGCGATGATCGGTCCGAATGACGCCGCCGATCTCCCGGACGTCGAGCAACGAGCGGTGGCGGTGGCGCTCCGTCAGCTTGTGCGGCGACTCGAACAAGAGGGGCCGCCACCACCGCCGCCAAATGCCGGTTCCCTGCGTGAGCAGGTCCCGCTGCTGTCGTCCAGCGCCCTTCGCGAGGCGGTCGTCAAGGCGCACCACGTGCTGAACAACGCGGGCCTGCGCGGCACGCTGCTCGGAGGCCTCGACGCCGAGGCGCAGCACTGGGCGTACGCCGCGACGCTCGCCCTCGACGAACTCGCCAAGCGTGAGACAAAGGTGCTCGCCGACCTTGCCGACCATCCGCCCGCCCACCTGGTGGCCGCCATCGGCCGTCCCGACCCCGACCCACTCGACGGGCCGTACGCGGCTCGCTGGTCGTGGATGTCGGTCACCTCCCACATCATGTCGTACCGCCGCCAGTACGCCATCACCGATCCAACGCGGGCGCTCGGCGCCAACCCCACACGGCCCACCGGCCTGGCGCAGGAGACCGACTGGCGCCTGGTCATGGACGAAATCCGATGGAGCGCCGGCAACCTCGGCGAGCACCTGATCGACCCCCGAGTGCTCGCCGTCTTCGACCCCACCGGAAAGGTCGACACTCCTCAGGCGCTGGCTGCCCTCAGCGACCCCACCCTGAGCCGTCTGGCCATCCCCAAGACGCGGCAACGGCGAATCCGGGCAGCGCCGAGCCAGATGTTGCGGATCGAGGTCACCAAGGCGCTCGGCATGATCCGTGCCAGGCCCCCGGACCGATCGGCCGAACTGGAACGGCTGACAGCAGCTCAGGGCAACCTCAACACCCTCTACAGCCAGGATCGCGCGCCGACGGCTGGGCGCGGTCAGCGGCCCGGCGATCCTGCGGCCAGCCACGACCAGCTCAGGCGACGTCTGGGCGAGCTGGACGCCGCGATCATCACGGTGCGCGAGGAACAGCGCCAGCGGGAAGCGTGGGACACCCAGAACGCCGAAACCCTCGCTGCGGCGCGACTGGCCGCCGAGGAACTCGCCACCCGTGAGCACCAGGCACTCCTCGCCCTTGAGGAGAACCCTTCCCCACACCTGGTCACCGAGCTCGGCCAACCACCCGCCAGCAGGACCGGACGCCAGGCCTGGCGGCACGGCGTCCGCCTGATCGAGCAGTACCGAACACGCCACGAAATCGACGACCCCGACCGCCCGTTCGGCCAAGCCCCCAAGGATCCAGCACAGCAAGCGGAGCTCATTACGGTCCGGCACGCCCTGGACCGAGTCCTGGACAGCCTGCACCTGACCAGCACCCCGCAACTCGCGCTCCCACCGCCACCCCACGAGCTGGCGCTGGACCAGTGACCGAACCATGACGGAAAACGCCGAGCAATCAGTTGTCCTCCCGCGGGAGGTGCACCAGCCATGGCCCAGCCCGACAGCCTCCCGGAATGGGCGCTGGAGTACGCCCGAGGCGGGATCCCCGTCCTCCCGCTGGCAGGCAAACTCCCACGCATCCCCAAGCGCCAGGGCGGCAGAGGCGTCCACGACGCGACCACCGACCTCGACCAGATACGCCAGTGGTGGCGACGCTGGCCCCAGGCCAACATCGGACTGCGCTGCGGAATCCAGTTCGACGTCATCGACATCGACGGGCCGCAAGGCCTCCACGCCCTCCAACAGCTCCTGGCCCAACGAGCCCAGGAACCCATCGGGGGACCAAGAGTGCGCACTGGCTCGGGCGGCTGGCACATCTACGTGACCCCCACCGGCCTCCCCGACAAGATCGGCGTCCTCCCCCACGTCGACTACCGCGCCGCCGACCGCTACGTCGTCGCCCCACCATCCCGCCACCCCGACACCGGCCGCCGCTACCGATGGATCCCAGGCCGCGGCATCGACACCCCGCTCGGCCACCTGCCGCCCGCGCTCCGAGAGCTACTGACACCACGCCAGATCGAACGCCCACCAGTGCCGACAGTCCGGCCCGCCGCACCCGGCCATCCCTACGGACAACGCGCCCTGCAGCAGGAGACCACCGCCATCGCCACGGCGCCCAGAGGCCACCGCAACGACCAGCTCTGGCGCTCGGCCCGCAACCTCTACACCCTGGTCGCCGGCGGGGTGCTCGACCAGACCGAAGTCGAACACGCCCTCCGCAACGCCGCTCAGCAGTCCGGCCTCCTGCAAGAAGAACCCCGAGCCACCGAACGCACCTTGCAATCCGCCCGCGACGCCGGCATGACACATCCACGTGGGATTCCCGCCCCTCCTCAGCGGCTCGATATTGAGCTGCGCTCGAACCTTCCTGAATGAAGCGTCGGCGGCGGCGACCAGGTGTTGCCCTTGGTCCGCCAGCCCGCCACGCGCGCCGCGTGGTCATTACCGCCAGGTGGGGTGAGCCGCTGACCGTCACCTTCGTGCCCATCCGGCATCTGCTCACCGACGAGGAGGCGGCCGAGGTCGCTGCCGTGTTCGGCCTCGGCCAGCAGGAGCCGTAGCCCGGCTACGCGTGTGCATCGACCGCGCATATCTCCCGAGGATGCAGAATTTGTTCTTTCTGAAGCGCGAAGGAATGGTCATGAGCTTGTTCCGGCCCTACTGGTGGACCCGCGAAGGCGACGACGCAGACGAGCAGGACCCGCACGACCTCGCTTCGACAGGCGCGCCGATCCGCCGGCCACCAGACCACCAGCCGCATCCGCGGCGGCTCGCCAACCAGCCGGCATGGGTCAGGATCGCCGTGGCGGTCGTGCTGGTGGTCGGCACGGTGCGGCTGCTCGGGTCGGTAGAGGCGTGGGTGTCGTGCGGCGCGGACACCGGCCAGGCGTGGGTACTCGCCATCCAGGGCCTCGGCGCCAAGCCATCGGCGCTCGAGTGCCTCGGCGTCGGCCTGGACCAGACGTCGGACCCGGCGAGCAGGCGACCCCCACCGAGCCACCGACCACCGAGCCACCACCCCTGGTGACCAACCCGGACGGCTCCCCGGTGCTGTACCCCAATGGTGACGGGACCTTCCACGACTCGCGGTATGGGACCACCGACTGCGCGCACGGTGGCTGCACGGCCTACGGCCCTTGCCCTGGCGGCGTCCCGCCCGCCTCGCACTTCGTCTGCCAGGACCCCTAGATCGTTGACCGGGAATTCGCGGCTGGTCAGGGGCGGTGTCAGTGATCGTAGGCGATCAAGGAGCGCTTGACCGGCGCGCCGATGGCCCAGTTGTGCCAGATCGCAGCGTTGAGGGCGAGCAGGCGCTGCACGATG
>WNGM01000883.1_pt1 | contig 42142 bp, 33 predicted proteins | sample 5400571 | NCBI WGS metagenome assembly WNGM01 (sample SAMN13153378, study PRJNA577476) | soil metagenome | isolation source: 100 cm soil or saprolite under Garry oak tree replicate 2 | place: USA:California | collected 2016-06-15 | reverse complement strand
CGCCATGGTCAAGCGCAAGGGCTTTGGCCAGTTAGAAATGGTCAGTAACGGCATCCGCCTGGCTCGCGAACCTGATTTTGCCGAAAAGCTCGTTGAGTGGGGCTTCACTTCGGTCTATCTCCAGTTCGACAGCACGTGCCCTGACGACATCTTCAAGCTGCGGGGTGAAGATTTATGGGCTGTGCGTGTCAAGGCCATTGCCGCTCTTGAGCGCGTCAAGCTACCCTCAACCCTGGCCGTCCCACTTTATGATGGTCTCAACAGTGATCAGATCCAGCAGGTTGTCCATTTCGCGTGGGAGCATCCAGGTACGGTCTGTGCCATCGCCTTCCAGGCAGCCACTCCCTTTGGCCGCTTCGAGGTCAACCATCATGGAGCAGAGACCAACGGCCCTGGACAGACAGAACAGAGCAAAGCGCCGCGTAAACTGCGTATGCCTGAAATACTCAAACTCATCGAGGAGCAGACCGGCGTCTCTGAAGACTTGTTCTTTCCGGTGGGCGAGGGCTCACCGTTGTGCAACACCTTCTCCCTGCTCAAATACACCAAAGATGGTTACAAACCTATCGCCCCGAACTTCACGCTGAAAGAGTTCATGGAGGTAATGGGGCCACGCCCAAACATGACCCTGCGGATGCTCACCCGTGGTCGTGCTGCCGTTCTACCGCAGATCGTCTCCAATATCGGCGGCAGCCTCAAGTTGATGAAGACGCTGTGGCCGCACATTGGTACCGATCCATTGTTCTGGACCAGCCGCAAGACGCTCACCCTGTTCGTCAAACCCTTTATGGACGAGAGCGATATTGATATGAGCAGGATTGAACGCTGCTGTTTCCATAACGCGTCTCCGCGGGGCGTTATGTCATTCTGTGCTCTTAACGCGAAAGTACGTCCGGCGCAGCCCCATGCCGATGAAAAGGCCTTTATTCCACTAGCCAGAAGGAGGACCGCAAGAGTGCGCCAATAGGCATCAACCTGTAGGAGGGGTCGATGCATTTTTCGATTGTTGTGCCGGTGTTGAACGAGGAAGTGTTGCTGGAGGAGCAGCTTGTACATCTTACCCGGCAATGCGTTGATCACCATTGCGAACTGCTCATCGTCGATGGTGGGAGCGTTGATAGAACAGTCGCTATAGCAGAACGCTTTGGTCGAGTTCTCAGCTCACCCCGCGGCCGCGCTACACAAATGAATGTGGGAGCAGCGGCTGCCAGAGGAGAGGTACTTATTTTCCTTCACGCCGATACTCGTCTCCCCCACGACGCATTTGATGTCATAGAACGAGCGCTGGCCACACCAAAAGTGGTTGGAGGCGCTTTCCGAGTCTGCTTTAACTGCCATCTCTGGTCGTACCGGCTTGTAGCCTTTATTACGAATCTGCGTTCGCGCACGCGCACAATTTTTACCGGAGACCAAGCCTATTTCATTCGTGCAACAAGCTTTCGAGCAGTTGGTGGCTATCCCGATCAGCCATTAATGGAAGATCTAGAGATTATCTTGCGGCTGCGAAAAATTGGCAAAGTTGTCCTCTTGCCGCAATACGTCACAACGTCAGCGCGCCGGCACGAGAAGATTGGCCTGTTACGCAGCGTGCTCTTCATGTGGTATCTGCGCACGCTGTATAAATTTGGCGTCTCGCCCGTGCAATTGCAGCGCATGTATATTGACGTGAGATGAGAGAGACAAAAAGCTGGCCGGCTCTACTTGTCTATACCCTTCATGCTTAACTGCACCCTTCCGCGCTGCATATCCACGTGCAACACGCGCACCTGCACGACCTGCCCGACGGCGACGACCGAGAGCGGGTCGCGCACGTAGCGGTCGGCAAGCTCGGAGATATGCACCAGGCCATCCTGCTTGACGCCGATATCGATGAAGGCGCCAAAGTCCACCACGTTGCGCACCATCCCCTGCAAGAGCATGCCGGCTTGCAGGTCTTCCATCTTGAGCACATCGTGGCGCAGGAGGGGAGCTGGCAGCGCTTCGCGCGGATCAAGTCCAGGCTTCTCCAGGTTCTCCAGGATGTCGTTGAGGGTAGGCAGGCCAACGCCGACCTTTTTAGCGATACCGGTCCAGGTCGCCTGCTCGCCATCGCTCTCTGCATTACGACTACGATTGCCGCGGCCAAGACTGTTTTGTAGTTTGATGAACTGGCGGAACTGGGCGACACGTTCGGCCGGTCTGGCTACTTTGCCCTTATCATCACCCCCGGCGGGCAGCATAGAGAGCAACGCGCGAGCGGCGGCGTAACTTTCCGGGTGAATGAAGGTGTTGTCGAGCAACTCGCTGCCGTTGGCGATTTTGAGGAAGCCTGCTGCCTGAACGAAGGTGGCCGGGCCGAGACCTGATACTTTTTGCAGCTCGTCGCGTGTTTTGAAGGGACCGTGTTCCTCGCGATATTTGACGATAGCGTTGGCAACACGGGCGTTGATGCCTGAGACGTGTTTGAGCAGGGCAGCGGAAGCGGAATTGACCTCTACGCCCGCAAAGTTGACGCAGGAGACAACCACGCGCTCGAGCATGTTCGCCAGCTCTTTCTGGTCGACGTCGTGCTGGTAGAGACCAACCCCAACGGCTTTGGGGTCGATTTTGACCAGTTCCGCCAGAGGGTCTTGCAAGCGGCGCGCAATCGAGATGGTGCCGCGCTGTGTGGCATCGAGGGCAGGAAATTCGTTGCGCGCCGCTTCCGAGGCCGAATAGACCGACGCGCCCGCCTCATTGACGATCACATAACCTATCGTCTTATCTGGCTTACCTGTCTCCTGTTCGAGCTCGCGAATGAGCGAGGCGACGAGCTGTTCCGTTTCACGCGAGGCCGTGCCATTGCCGATGGCAATCACATCGATGCTGTGCCGCGCCAGCAAAGCGCGCAGTTGCTGCTGCGCCTTCTCGGATTGGTGCAGGTACAGGGTGTCCGATTCGATATATTTTCCCGTCTCATCGACTACGGTGAGTTTACAGCCTGTGCGAAAGCCTGGATCGATGCCCAGGACTTTGCGCCCGCGCAATGGCGGCTGCAGCAGCAGATTGCGTAGATTGGCGGCAAAGATGTTGATGGCGTGTTCTTCGGCCTGGCGCGTCAGCTCTACACGCACCTCGCGTTCCATAGCGGGAGCCAGGAGACGTTTATAGCCATCTTCCATCGCTTCATCAAGCTGGCCGGCGAAAGGCGAGGTGGCTTTGATGGGATAGTACTGAGTGATATCGCGCTGCACCTGTTCGTAGGGCAGCGCGACACTAACGCGCAAGACATCCTCCCGCTCGGCGCGGTTGAGGGCAAGCACGCGGTGAGGGACAAGTTTGGTGACGCTTTCATTGAAAGCGTAGTAGAGTTGGTAGACGCCGTTGGGATCCTTTTCTGCGATTTTTTCGGCATCGGCGACTTTGGTGGTGATGGCGGAGCGTTTGAAAAAGGCGCTGCGCACTCTGCCGCGTACATTGGCGTCTTCCGCGATCACCTCGGCGGCGATATCACGTGCTCCCGCGTAGGCTTCCAGGCTGGTCTCCACGCCTTTTTCGGGATCCAGGAATGGGCGGGAGTGTTCTTCTAGCAGCTCGTCGATGTCTCCTCGCAGTTCGGGCTGCTGCAGGATGAGGTCGGCGAGCGGGGCCAACCCTTTTTCACGGGCGACGCTGGCGCGGGTCTTGCGTTTGGGGCGATAGGGTAAATAGAGGTCTTCCACTTCTTGCAGGGTGGAAGCGGCAGCAATGGCGGTGGCCAGTTCGGGCGTGAGCTTACCCTGTCCATCGATGAGCCTGCGCACGTCGGCTTTGCGTTCAAATAGCGCCCGTAATGCGCCTGCCCGGTCAGCAATGGCCTGGATTTGTACCTCGTCGAGGCTGCCGGTAACTTCTTTGCGGTAACGCGCAATGAAGGGGATGGTGTTGCCTTCATCCAGCAAGGTGATGGTGCGAGCGATCTGTGTGCTGTCCAGCTTTAATTCAGCTCCGAGGGTTCGGGCCAGTTCTGCTATAGAAAGCGTCTCTTCAGCGGTGGCTGTGTTGGACGCGTTATCTTGATTTGTCAAAGTGAGTATCTACCTTCCCTGGGTGGTTGAAAATGGTTGTGCCAAAGAAGATAGTACCATAAGGGGTCAAGTAGGTATCAATCTACACCTGTGCAAAGCGACTTGCGAAGTTGTGATTTGGTTTGTTTCGTTTATAGGTTATACAATATGTTACAATTGACCGAGGATAGTCTTAATGATTAAGAACAAAATAATCGGGATAGAGGTTGGCGGCCGATAAATCGGCGGTGGGCACGATAAATCGGCCCCTACAGAGGCTTCGTCGCGCGGATGGCATATCCCAAGTAATTTATTAAAGTTCATTAATGAACAAGAAGAACAGCGAGGGCTTGAGAATACTTATGGCTGAGGGCGTCTCTCAACCACATACTGAGGCAACACCAGGCGAGATCCTTCGCTGCGCTCAGGATGACACGGGGGCTGATAATGGCACTCAACCAGGTACTGGTGCTACAGCGAGTGAGATCCTTCGCTCCGCTCAGGATGACAAGATGGCAGATGGCGTCACTCAACCAGGTATTGGTGCTACTGAAGCAGCCGATGAAACAACCAACAGGGTCGATGAAGAGGATACAGCAAAAACGGCGCAACAACCGACCACTACTGAGGATGGCTCTACGACTCCCTCGACAGTTATCTGGACTCCGCGCTTTATGGTGATATTTGCCCTGACGCTCGCTATGGGCTTAAGTGCCGAGAGTGTACTGACCCAGGGCTGGACGAGTCACTACTATGCAGGTCAGTGGGTGCTGATGGGTCATGTAGCAGTGATTTTCGCATGCTTCATAGCAATTATGATAGTGACGCGCTCGTGGTGGCTACGCGTGGGCACTATCTTTGGCTGTACCTGGGCTATCTTCACAGGCATAAATCTTGTCGTAAGTTTTTATCAACTTGACCCTGGTTCGCCTATACCGGCTTACTTGAACGCCATAATTAGTTGCGCGCTCCTTGGCGCCTATATCTGTCTCTCAGCCGAGAACACACCTTTCACAGCCTGGGATAGCTGGTTCTTCAGGTTCGCTCTTATTATTGGAGCCGGTGGCGTTCTACTCTCTTATTTCATCAAGCCGCCAGTAGAACGCTCGGTGAGCATCATTGAGAGCGCCGCAGCTGCCATTGCAGTGGTTTTCTGCGTTTTCGTGTGGTGGCTGCGCCCATCATGCTGGAAAGCGCAGCCAGGCCCAACGTTCCTCTTTGGGGTTATGCCAGCCTTTATCCTCCTACTCTCCATTCCCAGCCTGGGCCGAGGAGCAACAAATCTTTACCTCTCACAGGTATCGCTTCTCGCTGTCATACTCGGTTCAATGCGGATTTTGCAGGGTGAACTCAAACGTAGATAAACCGGCCCCTACTCTTGTTTCGCAGAATGCTTTTAAACGGCTTCGAGCTGGCCATCAACCATGCGCATTGTCCGACTTGCCAATGCTGCAATGTTGGCATCATGCGTCACTGTGACCAGCGTACGGGCATGGTCCCGGCACAAGTTATCCAGCAGGGTAATTACCTGCATACCCGTTGCTGAATCCAGGCTACCGGTGGGTTCATCGGCCAGCAACAATGGGGGAGAGGCAATCAAGGCACGGGCGATAGCTACACGCTGCTGCTCACCGCCTGACAGCTGATCAGGATAATGGTCAAGCCTTGCTGCAAGTCCGACCTCCGCAAGAAGCGCAGTTGCCCGTTTACGCAATATCCTGCGAGGACAATAGGGAAGTAAGGGCAGCATCACATTCTCCAGAGCATTCAGCGCAGGTAGAAGCGAAAACTGCTGAAACACCAGACCCACCTGCTCGCGCCGGAAGCGTGCCAGAGCCGCTCCACGCAATTCTTTGGTGGAAATACTCTTGCCTATTCTCACTTCGCCCTTACCAGGCCAATCCAGCGCCGCTATAAGTCGCAGCAAGGTAGATTTTCCTGTCCCCGACGGACCAACAATCGCCACGTGTTCACCTTGCTCTACCAGCATATCTACCCCTCGCAGCACTTCAACCTCACCTGCGCCTGTAAAATAGCTGAAATGGACATGCGAACAGACTATCATCTCCATACAAACACCCTTTTCGTCTCTTGCCATGCCGGGCCCAGCGTCACTAAACTCACCAGGGCGACTCCAAGCAGCGGACCACAGACAAGCAAGCCCACGACTATCATTACAGGAGGCACTGCCCCACCGACGATCGTAACGCCTAAAGCCAACAGCGCTCCCGCTTCTCCACTCACAAGCGCAGACCACCAGCTATCACGCATGACACGCAGGAGGACCGCCCTTCTTTCCCAACCAACCATCGCAAGCAAAGAAAGTTCCTGCCGTCTCCCCCGTAATAAGAGCATCGTGCAGAGACCGACCGTCAAGAGCGCGGCAAGCAGAACGAGAAACAGCAGGGCCAGCTGCGGAACTTCTAATGCCTCGCGCACTTGATTTCCTAGAACAGTAACAACCAGGACTTGATTGAAGCTGGTGAACAATAAGCATTCTATGGCTATAAGAAATGTGGCTGAGGTCATGGCAATGCTGCAGATAAAAATTGGTATGGCGTGGGAAAAACGAGTGTGCAATTGATGCGTTCGAGACCTCCACCACGGGCGGCCATAAAGGCCCCCTCCCTTCTCCATACCACTCCCGCCCCTACGCGACTTAGCCTGCTTTAGACAGGCGCTGCTAATGAGGGTGCAACAGTAGAGGGTGGCGCCGATAATGAGCAATGCGCATACGATTGTGGGGGGTAGGGTAGTTGGCTGGAGAGTTGTTGCCAGGATGATCCAGGTAAGGGCCAGCAGGCAGCCAGGAAGGCAGAGGATGAGGGCATCGAGAGCAAAGGCAAAAAGCAAGTCATTTTTCTGCCAGCCTATTTGTTGCAGTAAAAGAGCCTCTTTCCTGCGTCCGATCCCTACTAACACGCCAGCCGCTGCTATGGCCAGGAGACAGACAAGCGAGCAGAGTACGAGCAGGGTTTCTTGCAGCGCGTCAAGGCCGTGCACAATCTGAATGGCAACGCCAATTACTCGCCACGAAGACTGAGCGACTGGATCAGTACTGGCAAGAGATGAGACTATGGAGACAGTACGTAAAGATGAGCCATCCAGAATATCAACATGGAGGCCTGTACGAGCAGTAATGGCCGCCGACGTTGCCTGTAAGAGGGCAAGGCTAGCCTGACTGTAACGTTCTACACCATTGAGGCGCACGTAGAGGCCACTATAACAACTTGCGCCATTGATCAGACAAGCCTGCTCTAAAGGAATAAAACGCACGGCATTTGTTAGACCTGGCAAACGTTGTGGCCAGGACAATGGCACTAGAGGCTCCTCCTGGGGATAGCCGCTGCCCACATTTCCTGGAACATGCTCAGGAAGTTGCACACGATAAAGCAGTCCCTGCATATCTTCACCAACAGGCTGTAGCGAAATCTGTCCAGCGCCAATTTGTTGAGGAAGTGCAGTATAGTCAGTACGGGAATAGCGCAAGAGCTGTACGCCACCGGCCTGGTATGTTGGCGTCCCCTGCCTCACCTGCTGAGCCTCCCAGCAATCAGCACGTTGCACGCAGGCCGGTAAGACAGCGAGATCCCCACGTAGTCTATCTACATGTAAAGAAAGATGTACAGGCGGAGCAGGAGCGATTCCTTCTAATAACACCTGAGAGATGGTTTTCCGCTGCGAACCTGGCACACCAATCAGCGCCTGTGTTGCCTGTACTGACATGAAAAAAACAACTGGCGTGACATCATCCTTAGCAATGAGATGCTCCACGATGACGCTGGTTAAGGTGGGCTCAGTTGTCAGGTGAGCAAGATCGGTTACATCGACATAGCGCACAACCGTGTTTTCTGTTATTCCTCCGGTTCCCGGTCCTATCCATTTTGCTGAAACACGGTATATGCCCTTCGCTACAAATTCTACTGGCACGCTCACAGCAAGAGTCTGCCAGCCTATGCTGGCAAAAGGGGCTACCAGGGCTACACGCGGCAGCGAGCGAATGCTGGCAACTTGCTGGCTGCTTATACCGCCATAGCTTTCCAGGGCACTTTGTGGATCGATCCAGCCTGCACTCCGCTCAAGCCGGCTTACGGCAGATTGAGGGCGTATCAACAGGTCATAAGGGGTGCGCCAACTTTGGGCAATTTTCTGCTGCGTCTGGGTACTGGCGTTATCATGCAGTGTGCCAATTGCCTGCACAGCGCCCACCAGGAGTAAGAATGCCAGCGCTACAGGTACGAGCTGACCTGCGCGCCCGCGCAAACTCCACAAGGAGAAGTTAGCGATGGCAAGTTTTTTATTCATGGCACTACTGGTGGAGGGCTGGGCAAATTCTTCTCATAGCGGCGCTCGCGCAGGGATTGGGGTGAGACGACCATGCGGCTGTACTTTGCGCTGTTCACCTGTCCCAGCAAGACAAACGGGCGGGTCATGCCAGGCAATATATCTTCTGCCGTTCCGTGCGCCTGTCCGACGACGTTTCCTGCATTATCGTAGAAGGTGGCAGTAAGAGTAACATCGTAGGGATAGCGATCGTGTCCGGTATTCTGGACTGTGCCATCTACTTCTGCCTGGGTGTCCAGGATGATAATGTGCGCCGACAAAACATGAAAGACTTTCAGGCGAGGATCGGGTTGCTGTGCCTGCTGGCCATCACAGCCGATAAGCGCTATTGAAAGAAAGAGGAAAAGACAGCAAATTAGCAAAACCAAAAAGGATCGGATAGTCCGTAGTGGCGGGAGTGGGTCTGCAATAAAATAATTTGGTATTGAATATATCATGAACAACTCCATCCCTTGACTGGTGAGGGTAAACGGGCCTCTGCCGGCGCTGGGAGACCTATCGCCTGCATTATTCCAGGGGCAATAATAAAGCTGGAAGCGTCATCAACAGGAGCAAGACATGCGTCAGGGCCTGCTAAAGCAAGAAGCATTTGTTTACTGGTACCCTGTCCTGTGCTGCCCATACCATAGAAGTTATCGGCATCAGTATGATTGGCCTGTGCCTGGCTGGTTGTGAGCACAATCAGGGTATTATGAAGCAGCCCTTGTTGGCCAAGCCAGGAAAGGAACTGGCCAAAGGTTTGATCGGCCTGTAGCAGCGCCTGCTGGTAGTCGTCACCCAGGGCATCGGGGCTGGAACTTGCATCGCTCGATGACAACGAAGCAAGCTCGGAATAGAGTAAAAAACCATTGCTCTGTTGTTCACCAGCCAGCACGATATCCTCCATTTGCTGCAGCCAGCGAGATGCAACAAAGCTACTGGAGCGCTGCAACAAATCGACATTGCGAGTCGTCGCATCACTCAAGATGTAATCTCCACCCGCTACAACACTCGTTTGCATGCCATAGCCCCTGGCAACATCAAAAATAGATTCCTGGCCAAAGAGGTGTGCAACGCGGCCGCCGGTAAACCAGAACGTGGTATCGATATTATCAGGCACTCCCCAAGGGACAGGACGGGGCCAGGGATCATACGTAGCCCAGCCGGGATATGTACCCGTAAGCAGTGCATACTGGTCGAGCGGACGCCAGCCGTAGGGCTGCCAGATCGAGCCGGCAACATGGGCATGACGCAAAAATGCACGCAGGTTCAAGGTCTCGTTTACCAGGAGCGGGTCATCAAGCAGCGAGGCCGCATAGAAGCCGCGCAGGTCAATGAGAATAACATTTTTTGCCTGCCCTGCCACGATAGAACGCCTGCCCGGGGCAGAAATCGCTGTAAGTGGTAACACCAGGCCAGAATGATTGTCCTTCAAAACAAGCGGCGAGAAGATACGCTGCGCATAGTAGCGCCCATCACCGATATCGTAATAACGGCTGGCAACGACTGTATAGATACCATTGGCTAAATGAACAAACTGGTAATTTCCCCTGGCATCCGTTACTGCATGCAGTGGGATGCTGGTACGTTGCCCTTCCATCACAGGCAAGTTTATCCATACCACCGCACCAAGCACGGGTTGACCTGATTGCGCATCTAGCACATGACCGCTGAGCGTATAGCCGCCACTGCGAAATTGAAAACTGGGAACGAGCGCTTGCTGCACCGTAATACCCGGGTCATCCCCCTCGGGATCATTCACATCACCTACAACCGGCTTGAACGTGGGAAGATAGACAGCGTGTTGAGGAGTTACAGTGGCAGGGCGTTGATGACGCAGCCAGGTATAGGTCAGGCTGCCACCGAGAAGGGTGAGTGTCAAAAGACAGGTTGATATTATCCAGGCAGGGTGCCTGGTGATGCGAGGTTTTGTTACTTGCGTTTTTTTACCGTTCATATCAAATCTGTTTAAAAAGTGATTCTTTGCCGCCTGCGGCGGCAAGCGAGGAGAAGGAGAAGCTGGGGACACCCCAGACCCCGGCAGAGAGCTGGCCGCCCTCTGCACTCCCGCTCGTTTCACAGCTTCAGGGCAAAGAGACCTTGATCGCCTAGAGATGCCTGGTAGAGTACATTGTTGGCTACTATGGGGGCTGCTCGTAGTTCACCGAGCCTCCATGTATGTAGCTGCTTACCATTACGGGCGTCCAGTATGAGGCAATTTCCTTCCTGTGAGGCAGCAATGACCCAATCTTGGGATGCTGCCTGTACTACGACGGGCGAGGTGGAAATAGCGCTGCCTATCTTTAGACGCCAGTTCAGGCTTCCAGTTGCGGCATCGAGCGCATAGAGATAACCAGCAAAACTTCCGAGATAGAGCATGCCAGACCGGAGTGAAAGCGCGGGAGACGACTCAGAGCCGCCAGGGATATGAAGGTCCCAGCGTATGCTGCCAGAATGTGCATCGATAGCCAGAACACGCCCAGACCAGGTTACAATATACACCAGCCCCAGGGCAGCATCGAGCATTGGCCCACCCGTCATACGTTCATGAACGTTGACCTCCCACACTTTGCGGCCGGTGCGTATACTCAACGCATTGAATTCATTGGATGCACCGAGGGCTACATAGACAAGTCCGCCTGCCACAACAGGTATGGTGCGCGTAGGCCAGAACTCGGTCAACGCGTCCTCAGAATGGAAGGCCCAGTATTCTTCTCCAGTCAACGCATCTAAACAGAAGAGCGAATTGGCGCCGTCGGCAACCAGCAAAACACGACCCACGACAAGCGGAGCTGCCCGCACTACTCCCACGGTATCAAAGCGCCAGCGTTCCTGCCCATTACCGGCATCCAATGCCGCTATGTAATGTCCGGCCAGTGCCAGGTAGACCATACCATGGGCCAGGGCCAGCCCATTAGCTGTCAATGCCCCGCCTACAGCTACGCGCCATCGCTCTTCTCCGCTCTGTATATCGAGAACATGCAAGTAGCCATCCGAGGCAAGCTGGTAGATAGAATTATTGCCAATGACGGGCGCATCCAGCAAAGGCGTACCAAGCGAGTGAAACCACAACGGAGCGGGAGCCTGAATACTGCAACATGATGACAGCGTCACAGAACGTGTCGCGGCATTATCCCGCCCGGCCAGTGTCCAGTCACCACCGGTAAAACTAAGATCGGCCGGCACAGGTGCATCACGAAAATGTATTTGAGAATGTGGCAGTACCGTTTCCCCGCCCGCCATAGCCGCTGCAGGGGTTTTGTGTACTACGGCCGGCTGCCTGAAGGGGTTGGGGCTGCAAGCTGTAAGCAGAATAATTAGTGCGAAGGCGCATATTATGTTCTGATGATTGCCACAAACAATTTTGAATTTTTTAAGTGAACGCATATATTGTCCCGTTGAGGCTGCCGACATATAAATGACCATTGGCCAGAGAGGCAGAACCGCGTATTTCTCCCGTTTGATAACGCCAGGCAGGACGGCCGCTGTGGGTATCAAGCGCATAAAAGTAGCCATCCCCTGAGCCTATATAGACCAGTCCAGAGGCCACAAGCGGTGTCGCCAGGATCTGCGCTCCCGTCGCATAACGCCAGATGAGACTACCCCTGGATGCATCAATGCTCAGAATTGAGCCGCGATAGTCTCCGACATAGAGACGACCGTTGGCCAGTGCCATACTGCCGCCCACACCATCAACCACAGATTGAGCCTGTCTCGTGTTGAGCGTGTAAGACCAGCGCTTTTTACCATTGACCCGCTCCAGCGCAAAAATGCTGCCGCGCCAGGTGGCGACATAGACAGTGTCTCCTGCCACCAGCGCCGTACTGGTGATACGATCACCTGTATCAAAAGACCAGAGGGTATGTCCATCCGCCAGATCCAGCGCCCAGAACTGTGTTCCCGATCCCAGGCCAAAGTAGACAGTATTGCCTACCACCGTTGGTGAGCCCGTGGTCGGCCACGCACTCACAGCGCGATGGAACTTCCATAGCAATTGTCCGCTGGTCGCATCGAGCGTCCATAAGGTTGTGCGCGAAGCAAGTAGCACACGCTTCCCTACCGCAAGGGGCGGCGCCTGTATCTTTTCATTCGTCTCAAATGTCCAGTAGACCTGGCCCGTATGAGCGTCAAGAGCCTCTAACGAACTGCTATGCACAGCCACAAATAATACCTGTCCCTCTAACGCCGGAGTGGAATCGGTCAAATAATTGCCCAGGTGTGTACGCCACACAAGAGCGCCAGAAGCTTGTTTGAGTGCATACAAATAGCCGTCGGCGCTGGCGATGAAGAGCATATCCAGGCCACCTACCGGTGAAGAAAAGACAGGGCCAAGCTTGTGTGACCACAACAACTTGCCCTGTACCGGGTGGGGAGCCACCACTTGATCCACATAGCCAGAGTGTCCCGGGTCATAACCAAACATTGGCCAGTCGCCGCTACTTGAACCCTGCAACAGAGTTGCGTCGATGCGACGATTATGGTTTGTCACAAGAGATGATTGGGAGGTTGGGGAGCTACAAGCTGTTAGAGCTATCAGCCCACAGAGTATTAGCAACAGCAGTTTCCGCTGCAATGTCCTGGCCTTTCATAAGACAAAAAAATAGTAGTCTGACGAGAGTAAACGTTATCGTCGCGTAAAATTCCATATCCCTGCCCAAATCCACCAATCGATCTTTGGATGTGCGTTTATTGAAAGCGGGAAAGATCAAACAGGTGTGAAAAGGAGGATATCTATTTATGGCGTCGTCCCTTATAAAGCGTAAAAGGTATTTTGTCGTGTGCGCCGGCCTCATGCTATTGATGTTGTTGGCGGCATGTGGTAGTGCCACATCAAGTGGTTCATCTTCAACTTCTACGTCAAATTCATCCAACGGAACCCACGTTAACGCGACCCCGGCAGTAAAAGAAGCGGCACTGATAAAGGAGATGACGTTTGTTGGTTCACCGGCAGCAAGGATAGTTTCAGGAACAACCTTTGAGGTAGACGGCAAGATTAAAAACGGTGACGATATGCAGCACGATATCTATATAAAAGTCGTACTGCTTGATGCCGTGGGAAAACAAATTGCTACGGTTACTGAAAACGTCGATAATGTTAAAGGCGGTGCAACGGTTGCGTACTCCATTCAAGGAACAACGCCACAAGCAGCATGGGCGAATGTGCAAGTAGCGGTAGTAAAGGTCACTGAGAACATTGGCAGTTCGGGTACAGATTAGGGGTTTCGCTCCATAAGCGCTTCCTTGCCGCCTACGGCGGCGAACGAGAAGGAGGAAAGTGATCTAGGGACACCCCAGACCCCGGCAGGAGGACTGCGTCCCCCTGTTACCTGTCCCCCAGACAGGGTTCCCCCTGCTTAACAGTTATAAAGTTCCTTAGTGAAGGAGTAGGAGCGTGCAAGGTTCTATATTCCGTTGGCTCTTCCAACATCGCTTAAGCGTTGGTGCGACTACAGCCGTCATGGTATTACTTATTTCGTCCATCATTGTTATTCCTCGCGGTCTTTCTATTTACGCACAATCTTCTCAAAGCGGCTCTCATTCGCAGTATATTCCTTCCAACGCTTTTGGTGACACCGATGATCTGCCGAATGGCACGATCAAGGCAAAAAGGGTCGGCCTGGCATCAGGCGCCTCGTCTGTGAGTGGCGTTGTCACCGATGCCAGTACAGGCAGTCCTGTGGCTAACGCCCAGGTGGGCATCAGTCCCGGCGCAGTAGGAGCTACGGCGCAGTACACAACGACCGGCAGTGATGGCAGCTACAGCTTCAGCGGTATCGCATCTGGAACATATAACCTCTCAGCAAGCCGGTACAGCCTCAGCGGCACACAGCCATTCTACAAAGACGCCCAGCAGATGGGCGTCAATGCCAGTACCGGCGCCACCGTCAATTTCAGCCTGACACCCATCCCTGTTCCCGGCTCGCGTACCGTCCCAACTGGACGTGCGAAAAACCTGATTATCGTAGACTATGACGAAACATATCACGAGTCGTGGTTCACAGATGCGCAATCGATGATGAATAACTCACCAGCCACCCATCAACTTGCGCAGAATGGCGTCTTAGCCTCTGACACATGGACACAATATGGCTGGTCACCGATTGACCACTACCAGATTGCCGTCGGTTCATATCCCGCCTGGCGCACACCCGATGCCCCGGGCAAGGTATGGGGTCAGCCTGACGGACTTGACACAAACATCTGGTATGGTGGAACAGAAAACTTTGGGCAAGAGTCGATCTTCGATGTAGCCAAAAGCCACGGCATGAGTACCGCAGTCATAGGCGGCAACGACTATCCCACCGGTCACATCACCGACGCCAACGTTGATCAAATCACCTTAGGGCAGAACATCAATGGCGTGCCAACCCAGTGGGTGACAGAGGTTGAAAACTTCATCACTGCACACGCTTCCAATCCCAATGGCTTCCTGGTCTACATGCCCGTAACTGAAGCTGAAGGGCGCTCTGTCGAGAGCACAAGTCCTGATAGTTCGGGTAGTCTCTACCAGCAGGCAAGTGGCTGGGATGATCAAGCGTATGGACAGTTGCAAACGTGGCTACAACAGAACAACTATACAGGCAACACGGCTGTCTCGATTACCGCTGACGAGGCAGAGAACGATCACACTAGCTTTGACAACTTCTATGGTGTGGGTAGTACCGGTCAGGGGACAACGCGGCACATACCATTTGTCTTCTCAGGACCTGGTATTGTCAGTGGACAAACCTATGCAACGACAATGGGTATCGACGACATGAGCGCCAACTACATGTACGAGCTCGGTCTACCTGCACCCGTCGATAGCCGGGGACAAGTAATCTCAAGTTTCTTTACAGGTGGCGTAGCGACGCCTACACCAACGGCAACTTCTACAGTGGCCCCATCGCCTACGCCGACGGCGACGGCAACGGGGACAACTACGGCTACTCCCACGGCAACCAGCACACCTACATCAACTTCTACACCATCTCCAGGTTCTAACCTCGTTCAGAACGGTGGGTTCGAGGCTAGCAGCAGTACCTGGGTCTATGGTAGTACAGACCATCCAAGCCGCAGTCGAGCGCAGGCACACAGTGGGCGTTACTCGTTAAAATTGGGAAACAGCAGCGGGCAGCAGGGCGACTCAACGGCAAATCAACTGGTCACTATCCCTGCCGGTGCAAAAACTGCTACGCTGAGCTTCTACTACTGGCCTGCCAGCAATGATTCCAGCACTTATGCCTGGCAAGAAGCTGATATAGTCGACAGCAATGGCAATGTGCTACAGCAGCTTTTCAGGAATACGACCAATGATCAGACCTGGATTCAAATGAGCTTTGACCTGTCATCCTACGCGGGAAAAACCATTGGCATCCACTTCCTGGATCACGAGAACTCCAACGGCTACTCGTACTACACGTACATGTACCTCGATGACGTGGCATTGAAAGTGAGTTGATCGAAGGGCGCCTTCTTTCGTGATAGAGAATTATGCCGTGTGAAATCAGTGCCCTTTTTCGTCAGTCGTAGGAAGGCCTGTTTCCTTGTTGTTCCCGCTGCCATTATGCTCTTGCAACGTTTCAGCAACCAGGCGAATAGCCTGCTCTGGCCCAACCAGGCATTGTAACTCCTGATGGATACGCCCTATGCTCTGCATCCTGGCAGAGATGAACATGTGGCGAGCTGATCCCTGAGCAAGACCCGAGAACCCCCTTTGCGCTGCTTCATACTGCTGTTTGATTAGCTCCAGTCGCCAGGCGACCTCGCTTTTTCCGGTGTTTTCCATGCCTCGTTTCCCTCACCTGGCTAACTGCACAGTTTTGGCGAACAAATGTACGCCCTCTGGAAGCATGCCCTTTCTTCTGCATCTACGCCACGCTCTATGTAGAACGTGCTGGATGATCCGCAGGCGATATTTTGACGTACCTATAAGTAGGGTCCATACAGGCCTTTTCCACGTAGCTAGCAGTACGTCATTGTGGTAGGGGAGAAGCATTTCATGGCATGTGTAAGTGATACCAGGTACCATCATGGGACAACCATCAAAGAGTTCCGTATCCTGCGGGGTATGACCCAGGAAAGTTTAGCGGCGCTCTGGCCCAAATCGAACGGGAATGATGGAGTCCTTCCGCGCTATATCCAGGATGTCGAATACGGGAAGAAACATATCGACGACCCCAACACACTGCGTCGCCTCGCTGAAATACTGCAAATCCCTCTCTGGCGCTTTGGCCTCTCGGAATACGATCCGTTTCATCCGCTTTCCCTCGTTGGTCGTGGGAAATCGTTGCATAACTTGACGCTTGATGCCATTGAAAGTCTCATCGAGCAGACATGGAACTTACGGTGTGCCGCCCGGCTCGTGGATGCTGAGAAGGGGATCGTGCGTCTCAATAGCCTCTTTGCCTACTTCCAGGAACATGTCCCCCTGCCCCTGCGCCTCGAGAGGCGCTTTCAACTCCTGTATGCACAGGTGCAACGGCTCAATGCCGTAACCTATGTCGAGAAGAAACGCTACGGCGAGGCACTTGACATGTATGGAAGAATGTACGAAACTGCCCAACAGACTGATGATGCATCCCTGATGGCACTCGCGTTGATGAGCGAGGGAGTGGAGTTCGAACGCAGAGGAGAAAAGGACTTTGCCCTCTCCCGACTGGAAGAAGCCCGCGATGCCTCATTTGGGGCAAGCAAGCAAATCATTGCCTTCGTCCACAGCTATCTCGCTCGAGTATATGCGAGCGTTGGCGACAAAGTGCGGTTTGAGCGCGCCATTCACAGTGCGAGGACCATGGCCAGCAGCCTCAACGGGAGTTACGGAGATGGAACGCAATTTGTTTTCGGGCGAGTGAGTTCCATCCTGGCTGAAAGGAGCTACGGCTACCTGGAACTAGGAGAGCCGCAGAAAACCCTCGAGATGAGGATGGAGATCGAGGCACAGCTTCGAGATGACCAGGATTTACGGCTCCAGACATGGATTCCGCTTGATTGGGCGAGAGCATATCAGCAGCTGGGTCAGGTTGAGGAATGTATCAAAGAAGGGCAAGAATTTTACCGTCGAGCCGTAGCGATGCACTCACCGCATGCCGTCAGCCAGGCGAACAAGCTGCTGAGATCGCTTGAGAAGGATGGGTATGGCAATGTCCAGGCCGTGCAAGACTTTCGAGAGGAACTGCAGATTGTGAAAGCTTACTTCTAACCTGGTAGAAATCTCGATTTGACTAAGGCGCAATTCAACAATCGAAATACCTTTTTGAAGGAACATACGTGTTATCCCTCTTGATTGATCTTGGACTGCTTGTGGTTGGCACCGTCCTTCTTTTGCTCGGTGCGGATTGGTTCATGGACGGCGTACGTGATCTTGCACGCTCACTCGGCATGAGTGCGTTAGTGCTTGGAGTCATTCTCGCTGGATTGGAACCTGAGGAAATGCTGACGGCGGCACTGGCTTCAGGACGTGGTGCTCCTGCCTTAGCCGTAGGCAATGTGATTGGCACCAATGTCACAATAGTTACTCTCGCTCTTGGTCTCTCTGCCTTCATCTTCCCTCTCGTGCTTGAGCGGAAAGTACGACGCCAGGCTGTGATTGCAACGGGTGTCTCACTTTTGCCTATTGCCTTCCTCTTCTTTGGGTTTGTTACCCGTATTGAGGGAGCGCTCTTACTGGCAATTTTCATTGGGTATACAGTTCTCCTTTTACGTACAGATCGCAAGGCAATCCAGCACATCGAGGCAGCAAAAACGGTGAACTCAGATACAAACCAGGCTGCGGCAGAGCAAGGAAAGCCTACTCGTCCAAAGGAACCGCTTTGGAAATTGCTAGCACTTACGATAGGTGGTCTTGTTGCGTTATCGGTGGGTGGCCCTGCCTTGCATACAATCTCCTGGTCACGCTTGGGCTGGCTGCGGTTATCAATCCGCTCCCTGTTGATACGCACCTTCGGGTAGCATTATATGTGATGGTTGCGGCTCATCTTGTCCTGCTGCTTCTGGTGTGGCGCGGCATGATTGGGCGCTTTATGGGAGGTTTCTTCGTTCTCACCTATCTCACCTATCTTGTCAGCGTGGTTCTATTACGGTAGATGCATGTCCAATTTTCGTGAGAATGACTTCAAAAGAAAGGAGCCAACTTCCTCGTTGTTGGTGGCAATCAGTAGAGCAATCGCCAGGCCTGGCGATTGCTAAGTCTGCTCAGCATTCTTGTTGAGTCTTGAAAAGTCGTACCCATCCGTTTTCCCCGAAGTCTCTTATTGCTCGTCCCATGACAGGATGTGCAAACATGAACCTGGACTTTTGGGGGATGATGTTCCGGATACTTCTGCCGATCTTCCAGAGTAGAAAGCTATCCTTTCACTTTGTCAGTCCTGACTGAGGAAGAAGCAGGAGTAACGACTAATGCACAAGACCCATCGCCTGAGCCGCCTGGCCTCCATTGGCCTGGGAGCAGTTCTGCTCGTCCTGACCGTCTTTGCCATCTACGCCGCGGCCATCACTTTCGATGTTATTTCCCAGACCACCAGGTCCGTCCACATCACTGATCTCTATCAGCAAGCCCAATATCTTATCAAAACTCAGGAGTCGCTTGAGTGGCAATATCAGGTTCAGCCAACTGCTGACGTCAGGACACAATTCCGTGCGACAGCCGCTCAAATGATTACGACCCTCCAACTGGTGTCCCGCGATGGCAATGCAAGCGATCGGGCACGTGCGGAGGGACTGAACACTAAAGAGAAGCGCTACGTGCTTGCGGTGAACAGGATGTTCGCGGCGATTGACGCAGGAGATAGGAAGCAAGCGCAACTCATCGATGAGGCGGAAGTTGACCCTGTGTACCAGCCCATGACGCAGCAGGTGGAGACAGCTGTGAACCAACACTCTGGGCAGGCCACCCAAGACCTGGCTAGTCTCAACCAGACCCAGCGCCTGATCATTCTCTCCACCTGTATCGTCTGTGCGATGAGTGTCCTGCTGCTCGTGCTCTTCTGGAAAGTGCTTTCGTATCAACGCAAGCTGGACCAGGCACGACAGCAGGATGAAACGCTCGCTCTGGCCCTGATCGATGTCGACGAGTTCAAGCTCATCAACGACACGTATGGGCATGCACATGGCGACCGGGTGCTGAGCGGACTGGGCATGCTCCTACGCGACATCTCTGCCGATGCGGCCCCCTACCGGTTGGGCGGGGATGAGTTCGCCCTCCTCTTGCCACGACGCTCCCTCGCCGAGGCGACGCTAGCGCTGGAGCACATGTATCAGGAGGCACCTCGCCGGCTGTCCGGCGCCACTTTGAGTATCGGGGTCGCAAGCAGCACGCCGGAGGTCAGCGTGGTGCAGACTTTACAGGAACAAGCCGATGTGGCCCTCTATGAAGCCAAACGGCGAGGTCGCAATCGAGTGGCGACGTTTGAGGACGTCCAGGAAGGCACCTCATGTATCCCCGCGGCCAAGGCCAAAGCGCTGCAGCGTTTGCTAGCTGAAGGCTACGTGGGCGTCGCTTTCCAGCCGATTTGGGATCTCAAACATGGGGGCCTGCTGGCCTTCGAGGCGCTCACGCGCCCGGCCGCCAAATACGGCTTTACCGGTCCACAGGAGGCGTTTGACATTGCCGAGCAGCTCGGACATGCTGCCCAACTGGATAGGATATGTCTGCGGGCCATTCTGGACCGCGTCGCCGAACTACGACCGGACGGGCTGCTGTTCGTCAACCTCTCCCCCCAAACGCTTGACCACGACCTGCTGGCAGGAGCCACGCTGGTGCAGGCGGTCAAGGCGGCTGGACGCAGCCCTGATCGGGTGGTGCTGGAGATCACGGAACGCTCGATGGCCCGACCAGACGTCGTCGTGCGAGAGGCCAAACGCCTGCGGAGCCTGGGCTTCGGGCTGGCTCTCGATGACCTGGGCGCTGGCAATGCCGGCCTGGAAGTGCTGAGTCAGTTGCCATTCGATTATGTTAAAATCGATCGGGCGGTGGTGGCTAAGGGGCTCACAGATCAAACAGCTCGCGGTGTCCTGTCCGGAATTACGGCGATTGCCCGTGAGACCGCTGCCTATGTGATTGCCGAAGGCATTGAGAACGTCGAGATGTTCGACCTGGTCCGGCAAATGGGCGTGCAGGGGGTCCAGGGCTATCTACTTGGACGTCCCAGTGAAATGCTTCCAGACACAAGCGCGCTGGAAGGGTTGGGTCCACTGGCGCAAATCTCCTAGCGAAGAGTGTCTCACCTGCTCGCTTTGCATTATTCAGAAGGGGGCTTCGGTTGGGGAGTTTGTTGCAGAAGCTCACCATGGCGCCGCAATCCCCTTGATGAGATACGCCAGGGTCCGCATATCACCAACCATAAACGTCTCGTGCACCCTTCCGGGGCGGGCTTGCCTCTGCCTGTTTACCCAGACCGTGGTGTAGCCCAACTTATGAGCGGGCACAATATCGTACTTGAAGCCGAAACCGGCGTGCCATATGTCCTTTACCTTCAATCCCAAGCGTTCCCGTGCCAAAAGAAACCCCTCGTGCGCCGGTTTATATGCACCTGCCTGCTCCGCCGTTATAATGTCATCGAACTTCACGCCTATCGTTCGCTCTGTTTCCGCAATGATGGAATCATCTGTATTGGTTATGAGGATGACCAGGTAGCGTTACCTCCTGCAATGATACCATGTTCTCCCTCGTATTCGATATCGCGCAAGGTTCGTCTCTTGTACGTTTTCCCTACTCCTGTTGGCTCTTTAATCTGCCTCTGCACGCCGAGTCTCACCGCGTGGCAGATAATTGCGCCCCAGGTTCTATCGGGAAACGCTCGCATGATGTCTAATGTCGTCGTCGTTGGGTAGAGTTTGCGAAGGAGTACATCGTCTTCCTCACTCCAATTGGTTGTATGGGCGTAGTCGCGGCGTATGTTGTAGGTGATATCGACTCCCCAATCTGCACGCTTCCAGTGGATTTCCATTGAGAGGTATGAGGGCGCAGGGTGGCTCACAACGACCTGGCGCACAAGGGCATTGACGAAAAGAAGCCGCTCCTCAAAGTGAAGCCTATCCCACTTCTCCGACAGGTCGGGCAACAATGTGTAAATTCGATACTGTATCTTTTCGTCTGCAAGTTCCTGGTCGGGAGTTACTTCAAGGTCGCGCTCAAATTTGGCAATCTTTTCTTCCAGCCCCTTGCATCTGGATGCAAGATCAAGCTTCATCTGCGTGGTTTTGGGGATGGTTCTGTCAGTTAAGATATCAAGGGTTTCCTCTCTGTCGCTCCGCGCCTGGTCAATCAGTTTTTGAATTTGTTGCCTTCGGTTTAGCTCCGCTTGCTCTTTCAAGGATAGCTGCTCTTCCCAATCGTCACACCCTGTCCAGTTGCGTAAGTGGTAAAAAAGTCGCTCCTGAAACACCGGGTCTATATCCTCAACTGGAACCACTAGCCCATGCTCATAACCCAACCCTGTGTATTGCATCGCTTTATAACAGGGGACACCGGAGCTATACATCGCATAAAACGGCCAGCCCTTTTCATTCTCAAGCCGCTTTTTCAAAAGACCGTCTACTTTCCCGTAGCGGGTCACTCGTTCGGGCTTTACCCGGTTGCCCTGTAAATCATGCGTGCTTATTTTGTTGAAAATGAGCCAGAAGAGGTCTTCGGGAAGAATACCGGGGTGGTTGTCTTTGACTATCTCCCCCTCAATTGGTATCCACCAGCCAATATTAGCAGGGTTTGTCAAAATCGACTCAATGCCTGTGCGCGTTGGTTTGTAGTTTCCAGCATATGGACCGTCTTTGATTGGCTTGATTTCAAACCGCGCCAGGGTTTTTTTGTCAACCCACTCGTCAAATTTTGGATAGAGGAAGGGCATTGCCTCAATCTCCTGGCAGAGATAATGTATGCTAAAATCAAGCTCAACAAGCCGTCGCGCTAACCAGAGAGTCACTTCCGCATGGGGGGGATACACCATATACTTTTTCCGCTTCAGATCGCTTCGGTCAACAATGTAGCCTGGGGCAACGGGGCGGCTATCATAGTAGCCTCTGCTGCTTGCCGCTTTCTTTCCTCCCCCTAAGACAAGCTTCATCCACTCAAGATGCCTCGCTGACTCTTCAGCTTCTAGCATAAACACCCGCTGGCAATAGTCTTCTTTGAAATTGAAGTCCATACGCAGCGTTGCGATCCACACGTTATATTCGTAGCATATCTTCATAAGCCGTCCTGGGGTGATAAGCCAGGGGTCGCGGGTGAGACGATTGACATGGACGGCACCTATCCAGCCTACTTGTTTCTCTTCGATGAGCGTTATCATTCGCATCATGCCAGGGCGTTCATGAATGTCTAAAGTTCCGCTCATGGCTTCGTCATCGGCAATGATGGTAATGGTCCCCGTGCAGCCTTTCGAGCGGAAATATTGGACAAACTGCTCTGTCTGCATCTCAAAGCTGTGAATGTTGTTTTGCTGCTGTACAAGACTTGACTGTCTCACATAGATGATACCGTCTGCCTCTAAAGGAAACGCAAAGTGATGGTTATTGTTGTTGTTGCTTGGTTGTTTGACTGTCCTCATGTCGTATCCTCCGTAACGCCTGGGCGAGTGTTTGAAGCACTTCGTACAAGTTGACCCTATCTTGTGGTGAGAATACAGGATCGCCGGAAACGTGAGATGATGGTGTGACGATGCGCTGGGGCTCCCCCGCAGACAAAGAGGCCGCTTGTTTGGGTGTTGGGTCTTCTGGCACGGTGTATGTATCGTAAAGAGGCATGGTGAAAATTGGCAAGACGCAATGACACGCTCGCCAGCGTTTGAGGATACCCTACATCAATAGTATCATAAAAACCGCACCGCAAACAAGCCATGTCTTCCCTCTTTGTCTGTGCGCTACATCACCGCCTTCTATCTTCTGCCTCCCTGCATCCGATTACGGCGTAGTATTTTGTGCACCCGCTGCGCTCTATACATCGTTGATCGCTCACAGTGAGAGCGAAACAGGGCAACATGGTCGGGTTGGGAAAAGTCGTAAGTCTTCTCAGGGGTGACAAGCTGGACGCCCCGCTGTGTGCAAGTCTGGACAAACAGGGTGATGTCTGTGGCGTTGGCATCCCTGAAAAGCCTGTCAACTGAGGCAGCAAGAATAGTCTGAATGTGGCCTTGCTCAGGCTCCGACTCGGTGAGTGCGCTTACCAGATCGTTCCAAGCGCCCCGCCTGGCAAGTGGCTTTCGTGCAGAAACGCCGATATCTTCATAGACAATAATTCGCTCGTTTGGATATCCCTGCTCGTTGGCAAGCTCAATAAGTGTTTCTGTCTGCGTCCGTGTTGTACGAGTTCGTGCGCCAGGTGCGACTCTGGCGTAGATGGCGGCCCGCCCGCTTTGAGGTACGGTGTCATTGGTGTGACCTTGTTGGGTCATGGTTTTTCGCTCCTTTTCTTTGGGGAGTGGTGAAGCAACGCTTTGCTTCTTCACGCACTCACAAGGGTAAGTACAGGACGATCTACAAGAACATCTGGCACTGGGTATTTCCTTGTCTTCTTACTGCGTGGTGTGCTACAGGGACATGAATAGAAGGTGTCTGCATGAGGGGATTTTTGTAGTGCGCTGACTCTCGCCTCTGGATGGGACGTAAACACAACCTGTTTGCCCTGGTCTATGAGGGTTCCTATCTCCTGGTAGCTAAAAACCTGTTTCAAGTGCTTGCTCCTTGGTGTCTCGCTCGGCCATGACCGGCTGCTTAGGGTTGTGCTACCACGAAAAGCACAATATGTATGCGGGTCGCGTCGGTGGGTAACTGGTTCTTAAAGTCCACGCGTGAGACGTGAATGCTTACTTGCTCTACGCCTGGCTCCCGTTCAAGCTGTTGTGCGGCGCTCTGGGGTATTTCTCCTGCAATAAGGCGGGTGAGGTGGGTAAGCTCCTCTTGCGAGAAGTGATACACCCATCCACCTGACAGGCTCACTCGTAGCTGTGCGCTGGTTTTTGTATAGGTGGAGCCGTTCACCGTCACTTGGACGGAGTCTGCTTGAACGTAGTTGGTAAGGTTCGCAGAGTGGGCTAACAGCGTTGTCGCAGACTGCTCTAATGAGTCAAGCTGATACGCAGCCGCATAACAGGTCTGTGTCACGGACACGGTAAAGCTTGCTGCTTCTGTGCCTTCGTTTGCGCTTGGGATCGTGCGTGGGGTGCAAAGAGGCGTGACAAGACTCTCACCCTTCCGCGCCTCCTTATTCAACGCTGCGCTGACTCGCGGCGTAAGGCTGTTCAGCAAGCCAGTTGCAGCACTTTGTATATCGCTTTGCTGTATGTAGGTGTAGTCCCGCTCGTCCTGTCCTCCGCTAAACGGAGTGGTATTTGTTGCGGTGACAAAGACAGAGCCGCAACAACGAGTATAAACGGTATGGGCGGATATGTTGCCGAAACTGCCCGCTTGTACCACATGCGCGGGGGTGATGGCTGTCCCGATGGCTGGCAAGACTGCTGCTTGAATGGTTACGGGTTGCTCGGTCACAATGGTTGCACCATTTGAGGCGGTAAAGGCGACACCTGCGGGGATGGTTATAGGCTGGCTATCGCTGTTGTAGAGAGTGATAACACCGCTGGCCTGGGTCGCGTCCTGGTGGGCGTGACCTGTGGCCGCAACGGTCTTGCTTGCCGCCAAGCTGAATGGGGCTAGTTCTCTCCCCTGCACCTGCGCGGAAGCGCCGTTGGGGTGGGCCGCGATGGTGAGGGTAGCTGTTTTTTGGAGAGTTTGGGCATCAGGGGTAATGGTGATCGCTGCGCTCGCAGTAAGAGGGAGGAGAAAAAAGTAACTTGCTGCTCCCCCTGAAAGAAGCAGCAAGAGGACAAGAGGAACAAGAATGTACGAGGGTTTCACCAGCGAACGCCCGGGCGCGGTTGGCGCTTTGGTTATAGCCGGCTCAGTGTCTTCTCGCCGATCCTCTTCCGATGCTATCGTGTCCTCTACGGGAGCGGTCTGTTGTGGTACGGCGGTTTCTTGTGGGACCGGCCCGCTCTCAACTGCGTTCGTGTCAAGAGCATTGATACCTTGCCCTGGTACAAGTACCGCGTTTCCATTGGGAAGACGGAATAAAGCGTCACCATTGGGAAGCGTGTACTTGTCAACGTGAATGTCTGCCATTCGCTTTTCTCCTTTACTGCTGGTTGGGTGCGGGTACAAATTGCCACACTCCCTGTACTTGTTGGTTAAGAAAAATGAATGTACTGTCTTCGACGTGAATAACAAGGTCTTTCCTCCCGTCTCCATTCACGTCTTCAAACGAAAGCGTTACAGGGGTCAATTCTTGTCCGGGGCCGATTAAGGTCGGGCCAATGTAAATTTTTGCTTTACTTGGGTCGTTCCCCGGTATCTCGATGATAATGATGTGTCGGTTCAAGTTTTGGGCTATAAAGTGGCTGTCGGGGTCTTTGGCCGTCCCGTGTCCCACGTTCGCATCAACTTGATACGTGCGCGGGCGTCCATACGTCCAGTCGTTTGTTTGCATTGTCCACCAATTCCCTAACGCGCTTAGTGCGATCCAGCCGAAAATCATTACAAACATTGCCAGCCCTGTGCCGTCTGGACATCGCAGGTACGGAGCGCCTTATGGAGGCGCTCCGTACCGATCTTGACGAGAGGCGTGGGCCAGATATTCGGCGTCGCGTGATTGAAGCGCTGCCAGCACTCTTTGGCGTAACGCCGCAGTCGCTTCCGACCATCGTACGCTTACTCCAACCACGACCGGATGACGACATTTACGTGGCCCTGGCAACAGTGGAAGTCTGTGGAGACATCCAGGTCGGAGCCAGATATCTGCTGGAGCACAGGGAGGGCAGGACCGCGCCTGATCTCGAAGAGCAGATAAGATGCCTGCTTCCAGAAATCGCCAGAATACAGCGCGAGATTCTCGTTGGCAGGGGCAGCGCCGAGCAGGAGAGCTTGCAATTCTCCATGGCCCTTCATAACCTGTTACCAGCTCCAGATACCCTGCTCATTTCCCTGCGGGAGGGGATACAGTCTCATGAGACCCTGATCCAACTGGTCACAGTCCGCTATTTGGAACGCATCTTACCAGCGAGACCAGCGGAAGCATTGAAGCTGTATGAGTTGCTCCTTCGTACCGAGACGCAAAAGAATGTGCGCAGGCCAGTGGCGAAGGCGCTTCCCGCTTTGTTGCAATGTCTCAAGGAAACGTCGCTCCCGGTACGCGCCCTCGCGCGGTCCATCATTCTTGCCCTGGCCGATGATCCCGATGTGCCCATTCGCCGCGCCGTTGCCGATCATGCTATGCACATCTTCGCCATCGACCGTGAATTTTTGCTCGTGCTCCTGCGGCGCATGCATAAGGAGACGGATCAAGCTATCCGCCATCGCCTGCGCCCGGTGGCGCTCCAACTAGCCGAGGTCTGGCTCATCTGGTATGCCGAAACTGCGGGGCTCGTCGATATGACCAGGCGCGGCCGTACGCAGGTCATGACACAGCCATTCGGAGAATAGGATCATGCACATACAGAATCACGCGCGGCTGGCAGTTGCGTTCCTGGCAAGTGATGTCAACCGCTTCAGCATCAATGCTCTCACGGGTGCCATCGAACAAGACGAAACGCTGCCGATCGTACTCGCATTCCCACATCCACGCGATGCTCAGTCGGAGATAGAGAGGCTCCTGACAATAGCCGGAACGGTCGTCGTGGCATTCTCTTTTATGAGTTCCGCTCTCCTCTCCACCCGGCAAGCGCTGGAGCATCTGCAGGTGTCCTTTGCCCATGTCCGGGAACGCGTCCTCTTTGTGGCGGGAGGCCCGCACGCCTCGGGCGATGCCGCCGGAACGTTGGCTATGGGCTTTGATGTGGTCTTCATCGGAGAAGGCGAGCGCTCATTTACGGAATTCTTGCGCCAGTTAGCCGAGCCCCGTCGTGATTTCTCAGATATCAGAGGGCTGGCTGTACTCGACAGGGAGAGTGAAAAGTTGCGCGTGATGCGTACTGGCCGCACAGCGCCGATTGAACTCGACGCGCGCTACCCAAGTATCGGTGTGCGCCATCGGCGTTTAGGGGCCATCGAGATCGGGCGTGGCTGCCCACATGCCTGCGGTTTCTGTCAAACCCCATTTTTGCACGGCGCGCGCATGAGGTATCGACCGCTGGAAAATGTGCTCTGGCACATCGAGCAATTGGTCGAGGCTGGTTTCAAAGATATCCGCTTCGTGACGCCGGATGCGCTGGCATACCTCTCTGAGGATGGCGTGCATCCAGATTACGCGAAGCTGGAGGATGCCCTGATGGCTATGCGAGAGGCAGCAGGAGGAGCGAAAATCAAGTTCGGTGAATTTCCGAGCGAGATGCGTCCAGAGTACATTACAGCGGAACTGGCACAACTCATCGACCGGTATTCGGACGCAGCGTATGTGGCGATTGGGGCGCAATCAGGCAGTGAACGTATGCTCGCAGCCATGCACCGGGAACACGATGTCGCCGCCGTGGAGCGCGCGGTATCGTATCTGACAACCCACTGCCGGAAGCTCAAGAAAGTGTATGTCGATTTCATCGCGGGTCTCCCCGGGGAATCATCCCAGGATGAAGCGATGAGCCAGCAACTCATGGAGCGTCTTGCGCGGATCAGCCCAAAGGTGTGCATTCACAGCCACACATTTATGCCTTTACCCGGTACCCCGATGCAGTTCATGCCCCCAGGCTCGGTGGGCAAGACGACACGTGCAACGTTTGAAGAGCTTTCACGGCGCGGCCAGGAGTGGGGGGATTGGGAAGAGCAAGAAGAGATCGCTCGTTCTATCGCCGCTTTCCGACGACAAACAAGACAGCAAAAAGTTATACAATGAGAGGAGATAATGACAGGATCACATTACAAACAAGGTATACCACTTTGGAACAACAGAAAGCCCTTTCGCACGTCGTTCATGAACTCTTTGAGAGCGAGATCGAATTTCTCCAGCGGCTTGTTCGCGCCAACAGCGTGAACGCCTACACTGCTGATACATCTTCACCGGACGTTCCAGTCGAAGCGGAGGTAACCGCTATCATCCTCGAGAAGATGCGTCAGCTTGCGTGGCGACCCGCCTTGCATGGCATCTCGTCTCGACGGCCAAATGTACTCTGTACGCTGCCAGGTGCAGATGAAGGAGGGCGAACGCTTATCCTGACGATCCATATGGATACCGTGCCAGCAAGTCAGGCATATACACGCGATCCCTGGGGCGCACAAATCGAGAACGGTCGGCTCTACGGAGTCGGCGCAGCCGATGCGAAAGCTCAGATATCCGCGTTTATCTATGCCGTCCACACACTGGAACTGGCTGGTATTCAACTGGCGGGGAACCTCAAACTCGCCTTTGTCGTAGACGAGGAAACCGGGGCTTGCTCTCCGTATGGCACACGTTATCTCCTCGAGCAGGACCTGCTGAGCGGCAACGCTGTCATTGTCGGCGAACCAGGAGATCGCAAAGTCGCTATCGGGCATAGGGGAGTATACCGGTTCAAGATTCGGACACAGGGCGAATCCGTTCATACCGGGCTGAAAGAGTGGGAATTCAAAACCAGAGGACATAACGCAGCCATTGACATGGTTCGCATCGTCCAGGCACTCTCATCATGCACATTTCCGCACACCCTGTCGGACGCCTTTCCAGAGAGAAAGAATGTGCTCACGTTCCCGACACTCATTCAGGGGGGGAGTAGCGTCAACATGGTACCCGAGTCGTGTGAAGCGTACGGTGATATTCGACTGATGCCCGGCTTTTCAGCAGATGACGTTCGCCACATGATTGAGCGCTGCCTGAGCCCACTGGGTCTTGCCTATGAATTGCAAGAGGTGGTGTTTGTCCCAGCGGTGGAAACCCCTCGCAGTGCCCTGATTGTGGAGACTTTGGCTCAGTCCATTGAGGAAGTGACAGGATCGAGGCCGAGGGTAGAGGGCGCAGGTCCAGCCTGCGATGGGTGGATGTTCAGTACGCGTGGCATCGAGACCATTTGTGGATATGGCGTCGAGTGTGGCGGTGTACATGGAGCCGATGAATGGGTAGGACTGGCAAGCTTACAGAGAGTCACCGAGATTTATGCTCGTACTATTCTCAGCTACCTGGGGCAAGCATGCTAACACGGCTGCGGCATCATTTGTTACTGCGAGGCTAGGTCTTAACAGGAGCAGGACGAGGAGAGGAGCAGCCAAACTACTTCCCCTCGTCTTGCCCCAACTACTAAGTTACGAGACACAGCACCTACGATTTTTTTACTTGCATGTCATAGACCTGCATGGTATCCTCTTTATTGAGAGCCTATAGATGGCCTCGCCCCTTGCTTAGGCTCTACCTGCAAACCAGAACCTAAGCAAGAACCTCCTTACGCTCCTCCTTTCTTTTGCTTGATGACATTTCCTTGCCGCGCTGTCAGAGAATGACCTTTGCAGACTTTCAATCTCTCGATATTCGCTTCAGGTCATGCTGACTGCCTCGCGCGGTACCTACTCCTTTCATTGACCGAACAGGTGGATCAAGTCGCCCATCACGAGCGAGAATCACTCTTTGCTCTATCCAGCGCTGGAAGCGTATCCGGTGGTACCAGGAAGAGTATAATAAATCTATTTATGTACTGTCAAACGTAAATAAGACAAAAAATGCATCTATAGTTGTAGCTAGTTGTCTATCGCGTACTCCTCATGTCTATCGCATGTGACAGATGTATTTTCCTGTTTTGGTGAAATTCGTTCCCGAGAGCCTGGCATCCTTTTTTTCGCCTCTCTGTGTAGATAGTGCGTGCATATGCTTCGCAGTAGAGCAAGCAGAACCGGCAACAACGAGTATTCGGGCAGGGTGTCTATGATTGTCCACTATGTTTAAAGTACCTAGACAATCAAAAATTCATTCTCTATACTATAGATGTTGATTGGTGAACTCCCCCACTTTGGGAGTTGCAGGGTCGTTCGCTGCGCCAGGGATTCGTCTCTGGAAAGAACGAGGAATGGTCGCCTGGACTTGTCGGTGTTTCGCGGAGTCTAAAGACCAGGCTTGGTCACCTGTGGTTCGCTGCGCTGAGTTACTCGCCGGAACCCGAACGACGAGGGGTGGTTCCCTGGGTTCACGCTGAGATATCGCGGGACTCTATCAACCTGGATCGCTCTCCTTGACTGCCTGGCGGTTGAGTCATTGCTCCTCTGGCAGTCTCAACGAGCAAGCTCCTGTTGTTTTCCGTAGGGTATGTGTGTAGCGCCATCTTCGTCGTGCATCGCCGCTCTGATGTCGTGGAGGTGGAGGAAATCTGCGGTGAGAACCCTCTCGGAGTGGAGTTCTAAACAGCAGAGACTACTGTCGAGATTGTAAAAGAGCGGCAAGTGAGGTCCCGTATACGCCTCGCTGGCTCGCCAGCGCTGTATCACGTACAAGTTTGAACCCGTCCGTCGTGTCAGGAGTGCATTCTTCCTTACAAGGAACTGAGAGAGACTGTGGGACAGCACCGCAAAAGCATTGTCAAAGAGGTAATCGATCGCCTGGAAGAGAAGATGGCCATCGGCCAGAGTCGTCGCCAGGCGAAACAAGCGTTACGGGCATCTGGTGAGCATATCTGGGCGTACAGCACGGAACGGATACATTCGTTCAAAACGCGCGCCACCTACCAGGGCCATCTCGTGCGCTTTGTCCGCTGGGCGCGGGCCACATACCACATCAAGAATCTGGCGCAGCTGGATGCCCGTGCCGGTGAACTGGCGAACGTATACTTGCAACAGCACCTGGATGAGGGCAAAAGTCCCTATACCTTGCAAGCGGAGCGTGCCGCGCTGCGCCTGTTCTTTGGCGATCGCACGCTGGCCCAGGATATTGTGCTGCCGCGCCGGGCGCAGACCAACATCACCCGTTCACGCAGGCCCGTCGCGCATGATCGCCACATCCAGGTGGCCCACTGGCAACCACTCATTCGCTTTTTGGAGGCAACGGGCTTGCGCCGCAACGAGGTCCGTCTGCTCTGTGTGGGTGACATCGTCGCAGGTGATACCGATCCCGACTACGCCGGGCAGAGCACCGTGAAGGTCAGGAATGGCAAAGGCGGCAAGTCACGGACCGTGCCGGTGCTGGCAGGACACGAACATGACGTGCTCTGTCAGAAGGAAGGTCGCCAGGACGATGTGCGCGTCTTCACGTCCATTCCTCGCCATTTGGACGTACATAGCTACCGAAGAGGCTACGCGCAGTCGCTCTACCTGGCGCTTGCGCCTGGGCGCTCGCTTCCACCAACGGGTCGTCTCAAGCCGGGCGATTACGACCTAGAGGCAGTACGACACGTATCACGGGCACTGGGTCATAACCGTACCTCTATTGTGTTGCAGCACTACCTGAGATGAGAGAAGCGAAGCGCGATGAGGGTCTCTCAGCGTATCGTACGATCATACCAATACGCCCACCATCGCCTCCTTTTGCGTCAGGGAAAAAGCTGTGAAGACGGAACACCGATTATTCGAGTTGGCATGTTCCTGGAAATACGTGAAACCAGCAGGAAAGAGCGAGAGGGACTCAGACACGCCAGGGAACCTCTCGCCTGGTTTCCGCCATCTCCCTGGTAGCTCTGTGGAAGTCCCCTGATTTCTCTGGAATACCAGGAATGCTCTGAAAGTTCCATGACCTTTCTGGAAGTGCTGTTCTCTTCATGGAAGTATTTCGCTGGTCGTGGGATGACCTGGAACTTGCTGGAAGGACTCCTTTCCTCCCCGCTTTTCCTTGGATACATGAGGAGGAGAAAAGAATCGAGACATGCGTATCTATACGTTGACAGAGTGCTGCGCGCTTCTGCGTGTCAATCCTAAGACCTTGCACAAGTGGCTTGCAGGCGAAGGGATACGCCCGCAGGCATCGCGAGCCGATACCAGGATACGTTTCCTGACGCAAGAGCAGATCGAGCGTCTGTCCGAGGTGTATGATCGACCGCTGCAAGCGCTGCAGGGAGGCGCGGCAGTCGAGAGCGTTACCCCTGGTGCCCTCAGTCTGCTGATTGATCGGCTGGATCAGCAAGAGAAGCGCCTTGATCGGCTTGAGACGGAGCTGCGCCAGGCGCAAGAATGCATCGAGCACCTCCAGCAGGAGATGGCGAAGCAGACGAGTCAGCATGCTGACCGGATCGAGCAACAGAAGCCAGAAAGCACTCCAGATGGAGAGCGCCAACCCAAGCGCAAGGCGAAGCACACCAAGTCGAAGCGCGTGAGAGGCAAGAGACTTCCGGGTTCCCTTGTGCTCCTGCGCGTGTTTGCCGAACAGCACCATGTTCCGATACGCGTCGCAGACCGCGCGAGCAAGGCCGGGAAGATCGCAGTGGTACGGGGGAAATGGCTGGTGAACAGCCGATATGCCACCGAAGCGCTGGGCGAGCGAGGTCAACATGAATTCTATGAAGCGTTCCACCAGCGGGTAGACTTTACCCGCTGTGATCGCTGTCCTCATGGGGTTTCCATTTCAGTTCGCAACTGATCAGCGAGTAATGCCTTTCTGGAGGCCCAGACCACAAAAAAGCAGGGCAAGGCTCATCGACAAGCGTCTCTCTCGCAGGCTTCCCTTCGCCAAGCAGTGCAGAGCATCCCTCTTGCGCATATCGGCATCCTGAAGAGGGAAGAGACAGACACCACCAGGACATCCCACTCCTCACAGATGGAGAGACATGCAAAAACGAGTTTTCGGGCAGATTGTCTATGGTTGTCCACCATTCCTATAGTATATAGACAAATTATAGAAAGCACATTATAGTATATACATTGAAATGCCGATGCATCGCATCCACGTGCACGAGGCTGCTCATGCTGGCAACTGCATGCAGAGAGGAAGCAAGCGCATGGGAACGACCGACCTGAGCGACGTAGCCGACATGCTGCGCCTGGGAGGAGTGCTGTCTCAGCAGCTCCCGGGCTACCGGGAGCGACCCGCGCAGATCGAGATGGTGAGGCTCGTCGCAGAAGCACTGACCAAAGAGAAGCACGCCATCGTGGAAGCCAGCACCGGGACAGGGAAAAGTCTGAGTTACCTCATCCCGATTGTGCGCTCCGGCAGGACCGCCATTATCAGCACGGCCAACAAAGCCTTGCAAGAACAACTCTTTTTCAAAGATATCCCGTTCGTCCAGCGTCATATCCAGTCGTTTGAGGCCGCCCTGGTCAAGGGATTTGGGAACTATCTCTGCCTGGATCGCTTGGAAGAGGGGCGCTCCGCGCCCCTCCCGACGATCCAACGCCAGCTCGCCGAGCAGGTACTGGCCCTAAGCAACGATCGCGCTCGCCCCTTTAACGGCGACCTGGAGACGCTTGACGTGTCCCTGCCAGACGACCTGCGCGCTCGCATCAATGGGGACCGCGATCAGTGCGCGTGGAGCAAGTGTCCGCACTTCAGCCGGTGCTTTCTTCGCCAGATGCGAGAGCAGGCGCAGCGCGCACAGGTGATCGTCGTCAATCACACGCTGCTCCTGCTGGATGCGATGGTCGGTGGCGCGATTCTGCCCGACCGGGAGGTGGTCGTCGTCGACGAGGCCCATCACCTGGAAGAGGAGGCAACGCGCGCCGCGACCGTGACGGTGAAAGCGTCGCAGATCACCGTCGTGCTGGCGCTCAAAGCCGTGCTGGCTCATGCACCCGGTCCCCTGCGCGACGAGATTGCCGCCTGCCTGGCGCACGTCTGGCAGCAGCTTGAGCAGCAGCTTTCCAAGACACAGTCGGACAAGGCCATCCTGCGAGAACCGGTGCGGGAAGGGCTGCGCCTGTCTTCCTTGCTCAGGCAACTGGCTGCGGCGCTCCAGCAGCAACCGGCTCTGGTGCAGACGGAGAAAGAAGAAATCCTGGCACAGAAACGGATCCAACGCATTCAGACGCTGGCCGACCACGTGCAGCAAGTCTGTGCCGTGAACCAACCAAACGAGCTCGTCTATTATCTCGAGCGTGTAGCAGCTGCCGGTCAACAGCCTGCAACGGTGGCACTCGTTGCGGCTCCCCTGGACGTGGCTTCCTGGCTCAAGGAACGGCTCTTTGATGCCCGTCCCGTCATCTGCGCGTCGGCCACCCTGGCCACGGTGAGTGCTGCTGCCAGAGGCACGGGGAACCAGCAACCCACCTTTGCCTACTTCAAGCAGCGGGTCGGTCTTGCACCAGGAGACACCCTCGAACGAATCTTACCGCTCACCTTCGATTACCCACGCCAGGCATTGCTCTACGTGCCACGCGATCTCCCCAAACCGGCCTATGACAACGGCCCGGAAGTGCAGCAGTACGTACAGGCCATCGCGACGCGCATGGAGTGTCTGGTCAAGCTCTCCCAGGGGCGGGCGTTCCTGTTGTTTTCCAGCCGACGGATGCAGGACCTGGTGTATGAGTACATCGCGCCGCATCTTTCCTATCCAGTGCTGCGCCAGGGAGAGTTGCCACGCGCAGCACTCGTCCAGCGCTTTCGGGAACAATGTGGCACCGTCCTCTTCGGCCTCAAAACGTTCTGGGAAGGGGTGGATATCGCGGGAGAGGCTCTCTCCCTGGTCGTCATCGACAAGGTCCCTTTTGATCCGCCGGACGATCCGGTTCACGCAGCGCGCATCGCGCGCCTGAAAGCGCGTGGGAAAGACTGGTTCGGGGCCTATGTGCTGCCGCAGGCGGTCCTCCAGCTCAAACAAGGCGTTGGGCGGCTGCTGCGCACAAATGACGATCGCGGCGTTATGGCCATCCTTGACACGCGCTTGCTTACCAAGGGCTACGGGAACAGCATCCTCCGGGCGTTGCCCCCAGCTCCCCTGGTCACACGCATCGAAGAGGTCGAGCGATTCTTTCGCACCCCCTGAGCGATCAGCTTCCCGACATTGAAATCACTCACATCACTACACTTCCTAAGGCTACAGCTCTGACTCGGTTCCTCCGTTTATAAGGTACAGCAGACACTTCCCCACCCCACCTGCTGATGCCCACGCTGCACACCGGTTGACGTCTGGTGCGATGTCGAGAGACGCTTCCGTTAACGCAACGAATGGTACCATGATTTGGACATGTTCTGGTATCCGCCTCTGTTCTGATTGCTCTTGCATCGTTCCTCTTGAGTGCCCTGCCTGATCGCAGGCTGCTATCCCCGGCCCTGGAACAATGGCGCAGCAAAGGCTTGAGACGGTTTTCACTGCTGCCAACAGAACGGGCGGTCAGTGGATTGATTTGCCGTTTGTGCTCCGCTGCTATGCGCCGAACCATGTGCAATTTGGTGAAGACAATGGCATCCCCGCTAACTTTGCGCTGAGCTTCCCCTGATAATCTCCATGAGAGACTCTAGCATCTCGGCCTCCTTATCGCGGTGCATCTTTCTCATAAGGGGAGCATAACGTTGTAAAAGTTTGAGAGCGTCAGGATGCCAAAATCTCCCTTGTTTTTCTATCACTTGCAATGCTCTGTGATACAGCCAGTCGGCGTGTAAATCATCGCCCTGTTGTGCGTCGACATCAGCCAAATTGATAAGGATAGGGACTATTGTTGGACTGTCAGGTCCCAGGATCTTTTCCGCGGTGGTCAACACACGTTCATAGAGCGAGCGTGCTCTAGCATACTCACGATGATCGAGATAAAACGTTCCAATGATGATGAGATCGTTGATCACTTTGAGATATTCAAGGCCTTGCAGTTGTGCTGCGATTGCTAATAAGCGCCCGGTCAGTCGCTCCGCTTCCTCCTCTTTATGCTGATCAAGAGAGATGAGTGTCAACAGAGAAAGCACATTGATCAGGTGAGGGTGTTCAGGCCCCGCGGTCTGCTCAAGGATTGCCAGCGCTCTTTGGAAAAGTACTCCAGCCTCCTGCAGTCTTCCTGCGGCTTTGTAGACCAGCGCCAGGTGTTTGAGTGTAGCGGCTACCTCGGGGTGTTCCGTGCCAAGCGTGTGCTCCCGGATGGCCAAGGCTTTTTTGAGGAGCGCCTCAGCCTCGGAGGTTTTTCTCTGGCCTTCATAGATCACTGCCAGGGTATTGAGTGGATATGCTAGATAGTGGTGTTCTGGGCCGAATTGTTGTTCGTAGATGGCTAATGCTCGCTGGCAGAGGGGCTCTGCCTGGTCGAGACGGCCTTGGTGCTCGTATAATCCCGCTAAATTATTCAGCACGTTTGCCACGCGCGGATGTTCCGTGCCGAGTGTTCGCTCGTACAGATCCAGTACTTGCTTGTACAGCTGCTCGGCTTCAGTATCCTTACCTCGCTTCGTGTAGAGTTCCGCAAGGCAGTTGCGACTATTGGCGACCTGCGGGTGGTCAGCTCCCAGTGTTTTGATGCGAACTTCCAGGGCCTCTTTGATACGTGGTTCAGCCTGGGAGTATTTTCCTTGTTTCGAATAGAACAGCCCTAAATTGCTGAGGGCCGCGGCAGTTTCCGGATGTTCTGTTCCGTAGAGACCCTCACAGAGTGACCAAGCTCTCTCGTAGAAGGCCTCCGCTTCAGCAAATTTTCCCCGCCACTCGGAGATGAGCGCCAGATCTGAACAGCAATGGGATAGCTCAATCTTGGGAGCTTGAGGGATGTGTTCGTAGAGTTCGAGTGAATCCTGGCAAAAAGGTTCGGCCTCCGCATACTGTGAGGCTTCTCGCAGATATCTCCCGGTTTTATGCAGCAGTTGAGCTGCCTCCAAAGAGGTCAAATGCCATTGCTTGATCGAGAGACAGCACGCTTGCGCGTGAAGAAAATAGCGTTGACCTTGCTGTGTCCCCACCTCAACATAGGGAAATGCCCGGTTCACGGCATAGACAGCTCGTCCCGCCCAGATGCGCTGTGTCTCTTGCTCCATGCTATCAATTTGTACGGCTTGTACCAGGCGATGGATACTGAATGTTTTGTTCTGCGTATTTCGTTGGATGAAAGAATAGCGACGCAGCGTGCCAATACAGTCGTCCAACTGTATCTCATCAGTAATAGCCTGTAGAAACGGGCCGAGATGGTGGGCAGCGTCGATGATCATTTCCTCCGGAATGGCCTCAGCATAGAAGTAGGCGCACAGTCTCAGTAGGTCTGCAGCGGCGGCACTGGCCTGCTCAACTCGCTCGAAGGAGAGCGACCAGGTCGTGGCAACAGACTCTGGATAGTCAGCATTCAGCTCGTCACGTCGTCCTAAGAGCTTGGCCCGCTGCTTTTCATAGCGGTCGAGATAGCCAGCCATATCGCAACCGGTTGCCCGGATATACGCTCCCGCCTGGACCAGCGCGAGAGGAAGTCCATACATAACGTCTGAAATGTGCCGGGCCAGTTCAACGTCGGCCTTGGAGGCACGATCAAGCGGATCGTCCGAGGCAAGAAGCCCTGCCCGGCGAAGCAGCAGGAGTGCTCCTTCATCTTGAGGCATCTTCTCGATCTCGATATTTTTGGCAATGCCTCCGGTATCTTGAGCACGAGTCGTCACTAGTACATGACCGTGCTTCATGGTTGGAAGAAAGTTGCAGGCCACCTTGAAATCATTGACATTGTCAAAAATGAGCAACCAGTTCGTATGTTCACGAAGCCATCTTTTCACAGCACGAACGAGGTAGTCCTGATTGGCTTCATCGGGTGTGGGCACGTCTAAGAGCACGGCCAGATCAGTGTAGTCTGAGATGAGCGAGCCTGGAGAATCAGCCCTGATCCAAAAGATAGCTTCATAGTCGTCGGAATAGCGATACACGTATTCGACAGCGATTTGTGTTTTGCCTATCCCGCCGAGTCCGCACATGGCCTGGGCTTGCGTCAGCGCGGCCGTTGTTCCTGATGCCAGTGCCGCATGCAGGATTGATAGGGTGTCGTCGCGCCCGGTAAAGAGCGGGTTTCGGCGGGGAACATGCCAATAGGAGTGAGGAGACTGCTCAGTATCCATTTGAACTGCTTTCTCCGCATCCTCAAAGAGACTCGCGTCTAATACGAGGATTTCCATGAGCTTCCGTTGGTGTTTGCGCTCAGGAATCGATTCCCCTGACTCCCACCGCTGAACGGTGGTGACGTTTTTTACTCCGACCATTTCCGCAAGTTCTGCTCGTGTCAACCGTTGTTGATCACGCGCGGATCGAATAGCTTCAGCCAAGCTCTTCTGTGTCATAGTGCGACTTCTTCTCTCTCGCCTCCTGATGGAGAGGGGAGCAGGGTATCAGCAAGTGCCATCGCCCACCATGCAAACGTGTCGGCCTCTGTTCCTGGCGTCCGACCTCATGAACATTCTACCTAAAATCTCTCAGGCTGACAAGTCGTCTGTCTCTGAAATTTCAGAATAGCGAAGAGATGGCTTCGTTGGGTCACTGGGCAGTGCTTTCAGTCCTGACGCCCAAGCAATTCGCACCTCCCTCCCATGTTGGTAATGACTATGGATAGGCAGATATCGGCCAGGTCTCTCTGCATCGACTACGCATTCTGCTTATGCGTGGTCGATGCATGGTCAAAGCGCTTTTCTTGCAACGCGAAGGACGATACGCTTATGGCATAGGAAAGCATAAACATCCATGCATTCGGATGGAGTGAGTGAGACACCAAAAGAAAGAAGATTGCTATGCAACGTGATCAAGAGGAACCGCAACCTCAACTATTGTTGACTATAAGGCAGGTTCAAAAGACGTTAAAGCTGAGCCGTTCGATGGTCTATCTGCTCATCAAACGTGGCGAACTGCGGGCGATCCATATCGGAAAGGCCGTGCGTGTCAAACAATCCGAAATTCGCCGCTTTGTACAAACTCGTGAAGCCGTTGAGCAGACAGAGCGAGTAGCGAACAAGGGGCGAAATACGAAGAAGCGCGAGTAAGGAGGGAAGAGCTATGGATGAACGCTTCAGGACCAGAGGGCAGAAGCAAGTTACAAGGATACGAAGGTACCAGACGCTTAGGAGCTTGAGCACCTAAGAAACAGGGCGATATGAGGCAGAACATCACGTCAAGACGCATTAGTGTCATCAATCTCAAGGGAGGAACGGGCAAAAGCAGTCTCTCGATGAATCTTGCTCATCTCTTGGCACTCCGTGGCTATAGCGTGGTGCTTATCGATTGTGATATGCAGGGCAATAGCAGTAGTCTGCTCCCGAGGTGGGAACCACCCACGCTCACCCACTTTTTGAGAGGCGAGGCGCCCTTTTCCGCCATCATCAGGCTAGCACGTGACCGACTGGCGATCATCCCGTCTGACCGTGACCTCAACACAGCGGCGACCTACATTGCGAGTCGGCGGCACACCTACTACACGCTCAGAGATGCGGTGCAGCAACTCCGCTGTGACTTTGTGATCTTTGACCATGCTCCCAGTTATAGTCCTGTCACAGAGGCCGCTCTGTTGGCGAGTAGCGAGATTCTTATTCCGTGTGAGCTGGCTCCGTTCGCCGTTCAGGCGTTATTCCAGATGTTCGGGAAACTGGAAGATACTCTTCAGGATCACAGGCTCGTAAATAGTGGGATTGTGCCGTTTAACGTCGACTACCGCTACCTCATGACGTGGAGATACCTGAAAGAATTGGAACAAAAGTTTGGTCCACTTATAGCCCCAATCGTCAGATCAGACTCCTCCATCAGCCGAGCTCAATCTGTACGGCAAACCGTCTGGGAGTACGATGCCAGGAGCCGTGCAGCCAAGGATTTTGCAAAACTCGCCGAGTATCTCCTTGCCCAGCAGGAGAAATGGCAATGACTGAGAAACGCCAGATTGGATCAGTGGAGCAGATGGAGGAACAAGCTCAACAGCAATGGGGAACCGTGGGGGGCAACACAACCAGGAAGTCCCTCAGTGCTCAACATTCTGGTGGCTTAGACACCCAGGTACCTGGCCTCCTAGATACCCAGGCTCCCAGGAAACCAGAACGGAAACGGCAAACGGTTTATCTCTACCCCGACCTCTATAAGTGGATACGGCATTATGCAACTGACACAGACCAGGAGATCAGTGACGTGGTAAACGAGGCCTTGAAGCAGTACAAGGCCGCACAAGAAACGGTGAATACGGAGCAGTAAGCATGCAGAAAAAGCAGTTCAGAGGAATGACTATGAAAATACTAAGAGGAGCCGCCCAGGTTTTGGGGTACCAGATTGTCCATCTTGTCGATCCTGAAGATTCTGGGATCCTGCGCTTTGAAGAAACAGGAGAGATACCCGAGGGGATGGACTTCGCCGTGCGATGGAAGGGGGTCTGGCGCGAGGGCCGGTGCTACGATTCTGGAGACCATTCCATTGCGGGGGCAAACTGACTGCGCGGCTTGTGATCAGTACCCTCTTGCTTCCCTTCCTCAACCGATGCCGATAGACTCGGCTTCGCGATGATGCGCAAGAGAGGAAGGGCATGAGCAGCACAGATCAGACCGTGCAGGTGTATCAACTGCGCATCTGGATACGCCAGATGAGTCAAGAGATGTGGCGTCACATCTCTACCCGTCACAAGATGTTGTACTCTCGTACCAGGCTGTTGCCGCCACATCCCATGCAATGGCTATGGCTTGAGGTCCAGCACCGCGCGGCCTGTCTCCAAATCGACAGGCACCGAGTTCTGATGGTGCACGATCAGCCACTTGCCGTTGACCCTCCGCCAGCAAGCGGTCCAACGCAGCCAGAGATCGGTCTTCTGCCCATTGTTCATGGTTCCGCTTATCCGGTTGAGGCTGTGGGTGAAGGCAACGTCCTCGCCCACCGTGATGGACAGGTCGTGAATTTCATAGCCTATCGGACCCTGGAACGACGAGAGTACCTCTTCCCAGGGTTTCCTGAATGCCTCTGCTCCCACGTAGCGCAGCGGGGGCATGATGTCGAACGACACGACCTCCTGCGCGTAGAGAGACATGACGCCTTCGATGTTCTTGTCACGAATCGCCTCGACCCCACCCTCTATTACCCTTTGGATTTCGGCTTCATCGTTTTTCTTGTTGTCTTCGACTGCCATAGTTTCCTCCTTCCTCTCGCCTGTTCTGAATCGCACATTCTCGTGGTGATGTGTACATTGTGGGGATACGCTGCTGATTGCTTGGCCATGCTTCTGTTGAAAGCATCTCCCCTTCTTTCGCCTGTGAAACCGTTCTCGCGGGCCTCATCCCGCGAGAACGGGAATCGAGAACTCCCAGGAGAATGGACAAGCAATCCAGCCGCTTCTTCCCAAAATGTACAGGCGGTTTATCGCCTTTGGCCCGCGCTGCTCATCCTCTCTTGCTGCTCGAGCACAAGAAGCGCCTGTGGGATGCCCTGCCGATAGGTCGGGGCAACCACTGGTTGCCAACCGAGCGAACGCGCCGCCTTCGCGTTGGAGACGCGCATGGAGGTCGTGAAGAAGTCGGTCGCCAGGGGGGCGAGTGGACGCATCATCCAGCTTGGGAGTGACAAGGGCCTCGGGAGGTGAGCCTGCTGGCACAGGAACGTGAAGAAGTCTTTATTGCGCACCGGTTCGTCATCGACGATGTGATACGCTTCTCCTGCCTTGCCCCGTTCGAGGGCTGCGACCGTGGCGGCTGCCGCATCTTCCAGATACATCCAGGAGGTGACCGCGCGGCCCCCATCAGGCAGAGGAAGGCTTCGGCGGCGCAGCATCGCCAGGATAGGGACGAGAGATGCTGGCCCATAAAAGTATCCATAGCGCAGCGCTATCCCCTCGATCCAGCCCGCTTGGGTCGCCTCCCAGATCTGCCGCTCCAATGAGCGGAACCCGGCCACGTGCCGTTCTAGTTGGGAAGAGCTTCCAGCAGGTGCGAACGGACCGTCTGGAGTCGATGACCTGTTCGCCCCAGTCCCCGTAGCCGTAGCCCAGCGTCATCGACTCCGCTACGAACCTGCGTGCTCCGACCTCCCTGGCGGCTGCGAGCAGATTCGTGGTCCCAGCATCGCGCAGCGCGTTGGTGGCATACATATCCTGATGACGCAGAGGCGTCTTCTTGAGCGCGGTCAGCGCATGAATGACGGCGTCGGCTTGCA